>Ga0194054_10000038_pt1 | contig 62018 bp, 50 predicted proteins | sample SepL2210m_MetaG_FD_163628 | JGI IMG/M metagenome (GOLD analysis project Ga0194054, IMG submission 163628) | Anoxic zone freshwater microbial communities from boreal shield lake in IISD Experimental Lakes Area, Ontario, Canada - Sep2016-L227-10m | ecosystem: Environmental > Aquatic > Freshwater... | reverse complement strand
TGTCGAGGCCATGCAGCTCCTGCTCGGAGTTGCACCCGAATCGGATGTGGGACAGACAAAAATCCATATCAGCCTGACCGACCAGACCGCTTGGTTTTGGAAGGATGGAAAAATCGAGCGGAACTTCCCGGTTTCGACCGGTCGCAAGAAGCTTCCCACCCCAAAAGGCCGGTTTGTGGTGACAGACAAATACAAGGAATGGAAATCCACAATTTACCCGGCCAAGATGCCCTATTTCCTGCGGTTTTCGTGCAAGGATTTTGGCATGCACGCCGGGGTGCTTCCGGGTTATCCGGCTTCGCACGGATGCATTCGGATTCCTGTCGCCGACGCGAAGGTGCTCTTCGAGGAAGTCCCTGTAGGAACCTTGGTCGAGATTGAATAGCGAGGCGAATGCGGGGTGGCCAGCGTCACACGTTGGTTTCGAGCCACGCCAGCACACCCTTGTTGTGATGAGCCATATAAAAACGCGACAGGGCGATGACCACCAGGCTGTCCTCTTGGTCGATGAAGGGTTCGAGTTTCGCGTAGATGTCCTTGGGATACTCGTCCGTGGCAACGGCATAGACGGTTTCGGAGAGTTGGATGCAGTCGTATTCTTGAAGGACGCGGGCGATACCTTCAAAGTCGGTCGCACTCGAGTCACGCTCCAGGTGATAGGTGATGAGTCTGGCGGGCATTACTTTTGAGGAGACCTGAAATTCTGTCACCGGGACCGGCAGCGATCAAGGATACTGTTTTCCTATCGCGCTCATTGCAGGTGTTTACGGGCAGGGAGCGCCATTCTCCAGCAACACGGGTTTTTTCTTCTCCGGTTCTTGTCGGCCGATGCCGGAAAGCGGTTGCACGCGGCGTTGGACTCGATCCTAGCGACTCTCTCCTCCCGGATTTGATGTGACGTAATCCTATTTGGAAGTCCAGTTCGCCGCCTGCTTTCGATAGACTTTTGGCGACATCCCGAAATGGGCTTTGAAGGAATGGCTCAGATGAAACGCGTCCGCAAAACCCGACACTGCAGCGATGGCTTCCAGCTTGAAATCGGCGGTCGCCAACAGGCGTGCCGCCGCCTCGACCCTCATTGTTTTCACGCAGCGCATCGGGCTGCACCCGAATTCCTGTTTGAAAACCGCATGAAGCCGGGCGGTGGAAAGCGAGGCGACATGCGCCAGCAGTTCGACGCTGATCGCCGAGTTCAAATTTTCGCGGATGAACCCCAGCACCGGGAACAGTCGCTGTTTTTCAAAGGACGGAAGCGCATCCTCCTTCTGCCGCGAAACGCGGCAGACCAACTGGAGCATGTGTGACGCCAGCGAGTATTGAAGCGCAAGATCGCCCGGAGAACCGGCCGGGTCCCCGGGTAACTCCAAGGCTTGGGAGATCAGCGTCTCCACCTCATTGCAAACGCGTCGAGGCAGACGCAGAGGGACCTCAAAAAAGGACAGAAAATCCAGAACGCCATGATAGCTGAAACGGAAATGCATCCAGCGGGATCGCATCCGGCCCCGTTTCCCATCGTGGTGCGAGAATTCCACGGTCGTGTTGGCGGGGATGTAAACAGCGTCTCCGGGCCGAAGAGTTTCAAGGCGCCCCAGGCTCCGCACGACGTAAGCCCCTTCGTAAACCTGCGCGACTATGGCATAGGGAGCCGTCTTTTGATGGACGATTCCCTCCATGTGCGCTTCCAAGCATCCCGGCTGGAAAAAATCCAGTTGGAGCGGGCAGGCGGGGGAGATTGGCGCAAGAGTTCCAGACATGTATATCTGAGTCCTGATCATGGTCGATTTCCGGCCGCCGTGCAATTCTCCCGGCATGAAACTTGGAGGTCCCCTCGAATACAGCGGTCCCGATCCGGAACTTTGGGTCGCGGAAGCAAAAAGCCGGAACTACACCGCCTGCTATGCTCCGCCGAACAAGGGGCTCGATGGCTGTGCCGCCTTCGCCGCGGCAGCCGCCAAAGCCGGCATCGTCATCGCGGAATGCGGAGCCTGGTCGAACCCGATCGCCCCGGATCCTGTCAAGGCCGCCATCGCCATCGAGCATTGCCAAAAGCAACTGGCCTACGCTGATGAAATCGGTGCCCGGTGCTGCGTCAATATCGCGGGCTCAAGAAATCCGGACAAATGGGACGGCCCCCATCCCGAGAACTTTTCCCGCGGGAAGTTTGACCTGATCGTCGAGACCGTCCGCAAAATCATCGATGCCGTCCAACCAGTCCGCACGTTCTACACGCTGGAAACGATGCCGTGGATTTTTCCCTCCTCGCCCGACGAGTATTTGGATTTCATCAAGGCCATCGACCGACCCCGCTTCGCTGTCCATCTGGATCCGGTCAACATGATCAACAGCCCGAGGCGGGCTTACGAAAATTCCGCTTTGATCCGTGAAAGTTTCGAAAAACTCGGGCCATGGATCAAGAGCTGCCACGCCAAGGATATCGTGTTGCGGTCGAACCTGACCGTGCATCTGGACGAATGCCGCCCCGGGACCGGGGTCCTTGATTACGCGACGTTTCTGTCGTGCGCGTCCCGCTTGGATCCGGATACTCCGATCATGCTCGAGCATCTCAGCAACGAGGAATACCCCATCGCCGCCCGGCATGTTCGCGACGTGGCCGCCGCCAACAACCTGGCTTTCCAATAGGCAAGATGAGGCAAGTCACATTCACCGCCCACAAGCAAGCCGAGTTGCTGGAAGTCCCTCCGGTCTCGGGTCCTCTCGATCCCTTCAAAATCCGCGGAAAAAGCCTTGTGTCGCTCACCAGCCCCGGCACCGAGTTGAACTGGGGGTTTCTCGGCAAGGACTTTCCCTCATGCCCGGGCTATGCCAATGTGTTTGAGGTTCTGGAAGTCGGGAGCAAAGTTTCCGCCATCCGACCCGGAGACATCGTTTTCGGGTCGGCAAACCACGTGGAATTGGTGGATGCGGTGGGCGCGGAGGTCATTCCTGTCCCCGAAGGCCTGAAGCCAGAAGTCGCGGTTTTCTCGCGGCTGATGGGCGTCAGCATGAGCACGCTCAACACAGCCGCGGCGCATCCGCCTGCCCGCGTGCTGGTCACCGGCCTTGGTCCGGTTGGAAACCTGGCTGCGCAGATTTTTTCCCGCTGCGGCTATATGGTCACGGCGGTTGATCCCGTGGAGGCGCGGTGCCAGACCGCGCGGGAGTGCGGCTTGAGTGATGTGCGCGCAAACTTGAAGGAGGCGTGTGCCGATCTCGAAGGAAAAGTGGCCCTCCATGTCGAATGCAGCGGTCACGAGCAAGCCGTGCTGGATGGCTGCAAACTCGTCTGCAACCGCGGGGAAGTCGTCATGGTCGGGGTTCCGTGGACACGGCGTGCCGACATGCAGGCGTTTGATCTGCTCCATGCGGTCTTCCACCGTTACGTTGTTCTGCGAAGCGGATGGGAATGGGAAGTTCCCAAGGAGCCCCGGGCCTTCGCTTTCCACTCCATCGCAGGCAACCTTGCGACTGCGATGGAGTGGCTCAAGGATGGCTCCATCAACGTTGCTCCGCTCGGTGCCTGCTACTCTCCGTCCGAGTGTCAAAAGGTCTATGCCGGCCTTCTCGAACAAACCTTGCCGACCCCAGCGGCACTTTTTGACTGGAGACTGCTGCGATGCTCCGCCGGTCTCCCGAAAGCCTGAAACAGCCGTAGAACTAACACGGGAAAGGGCAGCCCTCGAATCCCCCCGGGTCCCCACCAGATCGGGGACATTTGAGAAAATAGCTGCATCGGGATTGCAGCACACGCCACGAAAATCTAAGGTGAAACCGCCATGACTATCTCCGAACAAGCCTCCGCCAGAGTTTTTCCGCCGTTCAGCCTTGCCCGCCTGTTGCACGGGACATTCGCTCCCAAGCCCGGACAAAAGATCTGCGTCCTCATTGATCTGGACCGGCCCGAGGACATCGAGAATTTTGCCTTTTTGGAGATCCCGGGGCTTTCCATCCAGAGGAATGCGTTCACCCATATTTACGAGGGTTTGAGAAACGGAGCCCTCGACGAACTCGGCCTGAAGGGCGGAGATGTTTTTGCCTATCAGATCACCGGGGGCAGCAATCTGGATCTTCCTGACAAGGCGGTGGCTCCGGACGGAAACGTGGTCAGCCTCGAACGCGATATTTACCCGAACTTTGACATCATCCTCTGCGTTTCGACGTTCTCCGCGACGGCTCCTCTCACCGCATTTGCAAAAAAATTTGGTTTCCGCGGGGCGACGCTCCATGGGCTCAACGACGTCATCCTCTCCACCGGCCTCTCGGTCGATTACGACGAGGTCAGCACGGACGCCGAAAAGCTCCGGCTGGGAATGACGCGGGCCGACTGGGTCGAGATCGATTTCCTGCATGCTGGGAAAACCCACACGCTCCACCTCGATCTCGGGAAGCAGGAAGCACAGAAGAGCCACGGCCTGTGCCGCGGGGAGCCCGACGTGGCAAATCTGCCGGCCGGCGAGATCTATTTTGTCCCGACCGGAGCGGAGGGTGAGTTCCCGATGAAATATGAGGACGGGACAATCGGCCTGATGCATGTCGCCGGAGGCCGCATCCGGAAGGCGGAACTGCTTTCCGGAAATGCCGCCACCGTGGAGGCTCACAACGATAAGCTCGCCGCCGATCCGGTCACCGGAGAGCTCGGCGAACTCGGCTTCGGAACCCAGATCCTCCCCGTCTCCGGTCGCGACATTCAGGATGAAAAAATCCGCGGCACGATCCATGTGGCCACCGGCCGGAGCGACCATCTCGGCGGTTCGCTCACGCCGGACAAATTCGCGAACCACAAGAACGCGACCCACGACGACATCCTCTTCGCCCCCCACAAGACCCCGGAAATCCTCGTCACCCAAGCCAGGATGTTCCGGAACGGAGAGACGAAAGTGCTGATCGAGTCGTTCGAGCCATCCGGCTATATGAACGGCTTGCTGGTCTGATACCATCTCTTAGAAATATACAGACGGTAAGCGGCCGGTGCAAAACAGGGGGCACAGGCGTCTCGCCTGTGAGAGACACTCGCCCGCGTTGCAAAGCCAGTGCCCAAACGGGCGGGACGCCAGTCCCCCCTAACTCGTGCGAAGTCCAATTTTCTCCAAGAGCTGGTCTGAGACCAAACGTGCGTTCGGATCAGCAAAAATTCACAGTGGCTTCGGAAAAGCCGCCCTACCGGATCATGTCGGGGATAGATCGCCGGACGGCCCGCCGGATCATGATCACCGCGACCAGCGAGAAGAGCACCAACACGTTGGCCGAAGGTTCGGGAATCGCGGCCATAATCACGCTGCGGTAGGTGGAAAGCTGGGCGCTGAAGGTGGCGCTACCGGCACCTAAAAAACCCGTGTTCGCGTAGTCGAGTGAAACATTGGATGGCTGGCCCGTAAACTGATCGTAGTATCCCCCGCTTGTCCCGTTCCACACGCCAACGGCCAACATGATGCCCGTGAGTTCCCAAAGACTGCCATTCTTGACAAAAACTCCTCCCCCGGAATCACCAAGCGAAGCCTGGGCTTCGTTCGGGTTTGAGATGTCGTTGAAGACGGTGGAAAAAGTCGTCGCGCCGGAATAGACGCCAAGGTTGTTGTCTAGAACGACATTGCTTCCCCAACGCACGATTTGACTTGATCCCCACTGGTAGCCGCTTGCCTCGGTTCCGGGCGACCCCCAACCGGCGGGGTTTCCATCCCAGGTCGTGTATGCGCCACGATCCCTGCCGTTTCCGATCATCACAACACTTGAAGTAGGTGAGGGAGCAGCGCTCGCGATTGTTACCCCGGACAATCCCGGATCCGTTTGAAGCCTGAAAACTTTTAGATCCGCAGATCCGATCTGCTGAACACTTGCTCCCACGATGGTGTATGTCCCGCTGTTGAGGGCGACAGTCCCTCCCGAGAGGTTGACGTGATTTGCGGTCAGCATCCAATAACCAGTTGTTTGACTGCCCAAATAGATGGCGGTTGAGCCACCGACAGTTCCGACGTTCGCCCAACCTGGATCATCAGGAGGGGCCGAGGTGTTGTTGATGCCCGACCCATTGGTTCCGTAAACGATAACTGCTTCAGCCCGGAAGCAGGCGACAAGCACCATGACGCAGATCAATATCCTGGACATTTGGTGGAGTGAAATCTCTTTGAACTGTCACCCCCGTCCGGCATTTCGTCAAGCCACTTTGCGCCTAGGAAGTTCGTCGAGCGGTGCGGAAATGAGAATTGCTCTCGTTTTCTCATTGACGGTCTTCGATCTCTTCTTTCAGCATCCCGCGCGATGAAGACATGGAACGCCGTGATGGGAGCGATTTGCCTTGCCGGGGTTTGTCTCGCGGAGCCGCCGGACGCGGCGCAAACAGATGCCCAGCCCGTTTTGGAACGCACGCAGGTGACCGGCGACTGGTTCGGGACCCGCCCGCTGCTCTCCGACAAGGGTATTGAAATTTTCGCAAATTACACGGTGGAGGTCTGGGGGAACACGACCGGTGGGCAGAATACCGGCGCGGTTTATACCGGGCTTCTGAACTTCGGCGCAACGGTGGACCTGGAGAAGACCGTAGGCTGGAAGGGGGCAAGCGTAAGCACGACCTGGTGCTGGTTGAGCGGGCGGAATGCCAGCGAGGACCTAGCCGGCAATTTTCTCACGATTTCAAATATTGCCGGATTCAACACGCTGCGGATGTACAACCTCTGGTTCCAACAGAATCTTTGGGATGACAAAATTTCGATCCGTCTCGGTCAGATCTGCCCGGATGGCGAGTTCGTGATTTCCGACTACGCGAGTCTGTTCATCAACTCCACGTTCGGCTTTCCCGCCCTCGTCACGATGAACCTCCCGAACGGCGGTTCCGGATTTCCCTCGGGGGCCCTCGGGGCCCGGATCGCATGGAGCCCGGTGGATTGGTTCACGTTCCGGAGCGCGGTGTTCCAAGGCAATGTTTTTGCGCAGGACGTCAACCGCCACGGCTTCCGATGGAGTCTTGACGCGCAGACCGGGTACACGTTTTTCAACGAGGCGCAGTTCCGCTGGAACCATCGGGACTCGGAGTCCGGGCTGCCCGGTCAGCTTAAGCCAGGCGTCTGGTTCCAGACAGGGCAAAGCGCCGATCCGCTGACTGCCTCGACGAGCTCTGGCAACTCGGGCTTCTACCTCATCCTCGACCAGATGTTGTATCGCGAGCCGGGCGGACCTTCCGTCACGGGTCTTACCAAAGATGGGAAGACGGCTGCCAAAGGCGGAGAAGGCAAGAGTTTCAAAACGCCAGTTGACCAGGAAAAATCCGACCAGGGTCTCGTCTGGTTCGGGCGGGTCGGGTTCACCCCAGCCGACCGCAACTTCATCAACTTCTACTTCGACACCGGCCTGAGCTACAAAGGCCCCATCCCCGGCCGCGACGACGACACCGTAGGCATCGGGTTTGGCTACGCCCAGCTCAGCAACGGGGCGCGCGCCTCGCTCGAAGCGCAGGGCTCGCATCCCACCGAGGCCGAAATGGTGATCGAGTTCACCTACCAGGCCCGGATCACCCCGTCGCTGGTCGTGCAGCCGGACCTTCAATACATTATCAATCCCGGTGGCACTACCGATTTCCACAATGCCCTCGTTATCGGCGCACGCGCCGCGATCACGTTCTGATGAGCTTTCCGCGAGGTTTTCAGGCGTTGTATTGTGGAGGCAGTTCAAGTCAGCTCGATGCCCGGATGATCACGGCCGTCGAGTTGTCGCGCCCGGAACGGCTGACCGCTTCCCGGACCAGGTGATCGGCTGCATTCGCTCCTTCGTCCAAAAGAACGGGCAGTTGCTCGTTGTAGAGGGCATCGGTGACTCCATCCGTGCAAAGAAGAAACCGATCGCCCGGCTCGAACCCCACGGCGCCGACCTGAGGGTTGACAAACTGGTGACCGGCTCCGAGGGCGGCTTGCAGGACGTTGCGTCGCGGATGGGTTTTCGCCTCCCGCTCGTTCAACTGTTTGTTGCGGAAAAGCCAGCCAACATGGGTGTCATCGTGGGTGAGTTGTTTGATGCCGCCCGCGGCGGGAAGGTAATAAATCCGACAGTCGCCGATGTGCCCGAAATACATCCAGTGCCGGGTGAACCAGCAGAGGCTCAGCGTCGCCCCCATGCCCGAGCATTCCTCGTAGCACGCGCCGAGATAAAGAAGCGCCTTGTGGATCTCGGAAAACAGCTCCTCGATCACCTCGGTGAACCCGGACGAGATTCCGGCCGATCTTTGCTTGAACAATGGCGGCAGCATCGCGGTGATTTTTTCGACCGCAATCCGGCTGGCGAACTCCCCCGCCATCGCCCCGCCCATTCCGTCGCTGACCGCGAAGACCATGTCCGCGTTCTGCCCGCTGGCATCCCCGATTTTCCCGAGATAACGGACCTCCTGTGCATCGATGGCCAAGCCGAGAAAAGAATCCTCGTTGTTCTTACGGACCCGACCGCGGTCGGTGTGCCCAGACCACGCGAGGTGAAACGGGCGGTCGTCCGGAGGCAGGGGCGTTCCGCCCAGGTGAGGTGTGTCGTCTTTAGCCGGCATGGCGGTCACCGAGGATGGTTGCGAACTCAAAATCGATCAGGCAAAACCGCCCGTCCGACTGGCGGTAGGTGACGTTGCGCATCTCCGCGTCGTCATGCCGGACCCCGTATTGGAGCAGTTCATCGAAGAGTTCCCGGCAGCGCGCTTCGTCCAGATGTTCCACCCGGCTTCCGCAGTTGGTGGTGATGATTTTCAGGTTCCCCGGGTCGGCTTCCAGCAGGCGCGGCACAAACGGGCAGCCGCGATCCTCGAGATACCTGAGCACCTTCACCTCGGTGGCAAAGCGTGCCTCCGCCTTCGGTCCGCGGAACTGCTTGTGGACACGCCCGTCATACCCGAGCCGCACGGTCGCCCGGAGCGTGTCCTTCACCTGGTTCATCGCTGGAAAGCATGGACGCCACAGCGCCGCCTAAGCAAGCGGAGAATTCTACTGCAGCACGACCCTTGTCCGTAGAAACCTTTTCGTTGCAGCTCCGATGGTCGCAGTGTCTTTGATCGTGACCACCGTCCTGTCCGCCTGATCGACAGCGGAGACGACCTGCGCGTGGGAAAACCCGTTTCCCGAATTCCAGATCTCGGTCCACGTTCCGGACAGCGTGTCGTTGGCCTCCACGAAATAGGTCAAACCCAGCGTGGACTTGCGCACCGGAAAGGTGATGGTCAGGTATCTCGCGGCGGGCGCGACTCCAGTCGTTCCGACATGAACGGTCTGCGCGGGCGCGTCGGCAGTCGCCGGATTGCCCAGGAATGCGAACTCCTGCAAGTTGCTCCATTCGTCTCCATCCGGGTTATCCGTGGCCGCATTCAGGCCGCCGGGAAAATAATTTCTCGACGCCCAAGTCGTGAACGTATCGGTCAGGTTCACGGTCAAAGTGAAACTGCTGTCCACGGTGTTTCCGACGCTATCAGTGGCGCGCACAGTGACAACTGTCGTCCCGGTTTGTCCGGCCACCGGGGAGACGTTCAACACGCCGCCGGACTGGATGCCCACTGTCGCGACCGCCGCGTTGCTGTTGGAAACGACCGTGTATGTCAGCGCGGGATCTACTCCCGCATCCCCGGCGGAAAGCGGCGCGAGCGACACGCTGGGAAACAGGATCAAATTATAGTTTGGAGGCAAAAGCGGCAACGCGCTGAAATCCGCTCCGTAAGTTCCGCTGACATCGTAAACGGGGAAAACCGAGGAATTCCCGAAAGTCAGCGCATTGGTTAATGTGGACTTCGTAATCCTCCCAAAAACCGTAAACCCTCCGTTCTGCGCATCGAGGTTGGCCGAATTGTCTCCCATGCTCACAAACCATTGGCTGGTGGCACTGTTCGGATTACCTCCCACTTTGGCCATGGAGATGGTGCCCAAGGTGTTCGAAACTCCGAACTCATTCACAATCGGCGGATCCGTGGGTATATTAACGAAACTGCCGTTGAAGGTATATCCCCCTCCCTGAATAACGAATCCAGGAACACTACGGTGAATTACTGAGTTCACGTAATCGCCATCAGTCACATACTTGAGAAAGTTCTGGCGCGTGACCGGTGTCCGATTGCTGAACAATGCCATGTCCAAAACAATCGAAGGCCCGCCAATTCCATCAGTAAACCCGGACGTGAACCGGACGACCTGATCGTCGATCGCCTCGGTTCCGAACGCGGAATTGAGATTCACTGTGAACGGTGTTCCTGCGAGGCCGCTGCGGTCGGCGAGGGGAGAATTGAGCACGGGCAGGAGTTTTGGAGCGGCGCTCAACGAGGCCAGCGAGCAAAAAAAACACAGCGCCGCCAGCCACCGGACCAGAGGACGGCATTTCCCTCTCCGACCAGGCCGGACGGCCGCGACGGAAAAGGTTCGTCTACTGAAAAAATCAGAATTGCTGGGGGAGCCTTGCGAAAATGGCATCGGCTGAAAAATATTCCGCCTTTTACAGCCTGTCAACTGGAACGCTGCGGCACGGGAGCCGCCGCGCGCCTTGATCGGTCAGATGGTATCACCCGTCGAGGTGGGCTTTGAGGCGTTCGCGCAGGTCGGTTCTCGCGCGGAAGAGCAGGCTTTTGACCGAGGGGACGGTGGTTTTGAGGACCTTGGCGATTTCCTCGTAGGGCATGTTCTCGAAACGCCGGAGCACGACGGCCATGCGCTGGGTTTCCGGGAGGGAAGCGATTGCGCGGTTGACGGCATCCTGCAGTTCGGCGTCGGCGATTTCCTCAGGCGCAGAGCGGGCGGAGGAATCGGCGTGACCGACCGGCGGCCGGTCGGCGTCGCCCGGATCGAGCGGCACGAGGCGGGCGCGCTGGCGTCTGCGCATTTCGTTGAAGACGAGGTTCCGGGTGATCGTGAGCAGCCAGGTGGTGAATTTGGCGGTGGGGTTGTAGCGTGGCGCACTCTGCCAGACCCGGATGAAAACCTGCTGGGCGATGTCCTCAGCGTCGGCGTCGCCTCCCAGCATTTTGGCGACGGTGCCGACAACGCGGAACTGGTGGCGCTCGACGAGGGATTCGAAAGCGCTTTCGTCGCCGGTTTTGACCGCGAGCATGAGCGCGATGTCATCGGCCGCCGCGTCGTTGTCTGGATTTGCGCTTTCGGTCATCTGCGAGGAGAAGAATCGGGATTCAACCACGACGACGCAAGAAAGGCTCGCGAAATTCCTCTCGCCGCGGGGGGCGGCATCGGTTTTCTTTGTGTGCCCATGAGCCGCCCGGTTGTCGCCAGCTATTGCACCACGTTCCTGAAGCGCGAGATGCGCCACATCTACCGCCAGGTCTGCGGGCTCAGGGAATTCGGAACATTTGTCATCACGCGTTCGAGGGAGAACCGGGACGAGTATCCATTCCCGGACGTGGAGATCCTTCCCCGGCCGCGGATCTTTTTTCTCCTGCGGTTTTACAAAAAGTATCTGGCCGGCGAGGAGGCGTTGTTTTACCGGGGCGAATACAAGCAACTCACGCGGCTCCTGGAGCGGAGGAACCCCGATCTGGTGCATATCTACTTCGGACACACGGGGGTGCACCTGCTCCCGTTCGTCCGCAGTTGGCCGGGGCGCGCGCTCGTCTCTTTTCACGGGATGGACATCATGCCCCGCGAGGACGAGCCCGGATACCTCGACCGCCTCCGCGAACTGCTGCAGGTCCTGCCAATGGTGCTGGCGCGAAGCGAATCGCTGGCGGCGCGGCTGGTCGGCCTCGGGTGCGCCCCGGAAAAAATCCGCATCAACCGCACGGGGATCCCGCTCGACAGCTTTCCGTTCGCGGAGAGAAATGCTCCCCCCGAAGGTGCCTGGCACATCGTGCAAGCCTCGCGCCTCATCGAGAAGAAGGGCCTGGACAACACATTAGAGGCCTTCGCGACTTTTCAAAAAAACCACCCAGCCTCGCGACTGACAATCGCGGGCGACGGGCCGCTTCTGGAAAAACTTCGGCAGGCGGCCGCCGCGATGGGCATCGGGCAGGCTGTTCACTTCGCCGGGTTTCAATCCCAAGAGGAACTCGCCGGACTTTTCGCCTCCGCGCACATCTTCATGCACCCGAGCCGGCTGACTTCAAAGCAGGATCAGGAGGGGGTGCCGAACTCGATGCTGGAAGCCATGGCCACCGGGCTCCCGGTTGTCGCCACACTCCATGGCGGAATTCCCGAGGCGGCGAAAGACGGTCGCGACGGCCTGCTGACACCGGAAAATGATTCCGCGGCCCTCGCCGCTTCGCTCGAGAGAATCGCCAGCAATCCGGACCTCTTCCGCCAGTTCGGCGCAAACGCCGCCCGCTCGGTGCGCGAGAAATATGAGCAGTCGGCGGCAACCCGCCTGCTGGAAGGGTTCTACCGGGAACTGATCGACAGGAAACCCCTGTGAATAACTTGCGAAGAAGATCGAGTTTCCTCTTGGGATTATTCACACCAGGATTGTGAATGGCCCACGAATACCATAGCGAAACGAAATGACATTGAGCGAAATCCAGCGCGCCCTTGCGGAAGCGGAGACGGTCCCCACCCGCAGTCTCGGCCAGAATTTTCTGCACGACCAGAACCTCGCGCGCTGGATTGTCGGATGCCTGCAGATCCAGCCCGGCGATCACGTGGTCGAAATCGGCCCCGGCCTGGGAGCGCTGACCGAATTCCTCGCCGCCCACGACATCCGGCTCACGCTGATCGAAAAAGACGGGCGGCTCGTGCGCCACCTCGAGGAGAAATTCCGCAGCGCAACCACCGAGGTCGTCCACCTCGACGCGCTGGATTATGACCTGCGACAAATCTGGGGAAAAGGGCCGGTAAAAATCATCGGCAACCTTCCGTATTACGTCTCGACCCCGCTGATCGCGAAATTCACATCCGCCCTCTCACCCGCATCCCGCCTTGTTCTGACGCTGCAGCTCGAGCTGGCGCAACGGCTGAATGCAAAGCCGCGAACGAAGGAATACGGCGCGATGACGGTCTGTGTGAACCGACGGTGGAAGGCCTCGTATCTGCGCAAGCTTCCGGCCTCGGTTTTTTTCCCCGCGCCGAAAGTGGACTCGGCGGTGATCGCGCTCGACCGGCGGCCGGCGAATGAAGTGCGCCCGCTGGATGAATCGCTCTTCGACTCGCTCGTGCGCCGGGGGTTTTCGGAGAGGAGAAAACAGCTCCGCAATCTCGTGCCCGAGCTCAAGTCCCAATGGGCGGATGTTGCCACAGCGCTCGGGGTTCCGGAGACCGTCCGGGCCGAGGAATTATCGCTGGCCCAGTGGGAATCGCTGGCGGCTATTGCCCGTCCCTCGACGGCCCAGAGCGGGGCCGAGATGTTCGATGTGGTGGATGAAAGCGACCGGGTGCTGCGGGCGGAACCGCGCGATTTCGTGCATGTGAACAACTTGCGGCACCGGGCCGCGCATATGTTGCTCTTCAACAGCAGTGGCGACCTCCTCCTGCAGAAGCGCTCGATCTGGAAAGATCGTAACCCCGGCCGCTGGGACTCGTCCGCAGCCGGCCATGTGGACAGCGGAGAAACCTATCTTGAAGCCGCGCGGCGGGAGCTCGGTGAGGAACTCGGAATCGAGGCCCCCCGGCTGGAGCGGATTGGAAAACTGACCCCGTGCGAACAGACTGGCCAAGAGTTCATCGAAGTCTTCCGGGGAATCCACGACGGCCCGTTCGTGCCCGCCCCGCTTGAGCTCGAGACGGTTGCATTTTTCCAAATGAACGACGTGCTGGCCTGGGCAACGGGATCCCCGCAGGACTTCAGCCCGGTTTTTCTGCTTTGCCTGGACCTGCTGAACGAGCGGAGGAACTGATCGCCGACATGTCGACTACACGGGGGAGGGTGAGGCTCCGTCTGAGCCATAATATTTGGGTTCGGATGGAGCCTCACCCTCCCATCGTTGGCATTCCTCGCAGATCAGTGGGTTTGGGGTCTTTGATTGGCAAGTCCGCTTCGTTCCGATAGGTTCGCCCTCAATCCGATGAGCTCGTCAGACTCGCCATCACAGCAACTTCCACTCGTTTTTGCGTCGCCCGGATCTCCGGTGTACGATCTCGTCGCGGCCGTCAGGGACGAGGCGAGCGACGAGATGTCTCGGTCCATCTGGTCGGATTTCCGAGGGGAGCTCCTGCCGCGGCTGGAGTCGCTCGACCGGGATCATTTCGACCGGGATGAGCTCATCCGGGAGTTGCATGCCCTGCGTGGAACGAGCCGCGTTGCCTCAAGCAAAAATGACACCAGGGCATCAAAAAAGCAGGGATACGTTGCCTCATAACTGATGACACTCTGGAGGGCTGGGGTTTTGCGTGAAAACGGCCCTCTGGAAGGAGCCCGGAGGGCGACTGGAAGAGGGCCGTTTTCACGCTCGCGATTTTTCCCATTCCCCTCACGCCGCGATTTTCAGTCGGCGTGCGCCTGAGGAGCTCAACACCCGGCGCAGTTTCCTTTCGATGCTCCGCTTCAGTTCGAAGGGATTGAGCGTGGCCTTGAGATCTTCCAGCCGAGCGATCTGTCCCGCACTGGCTTGCGAGCAGGCTTTGAGCCGCTCGAAGGGCGTCAGGGGTTTGTCATACACACGCTTCTTGCGGCTCCCCACCACCTCGGTCCTCAGATGCTTCATCGCCGGGCAGAAGAAGTTGCGGAACTGGCTCCACTCTTTGGCGTAGAGGGCGTCCAGCAGTTCGGCCTGCTCCGGCTCGCCCAGCCGCCCGTAGCCCACCAGTTGCCTCACGTGGGTCCAGTTCTTCTGCTCCACTCGCGCGTTGTCGTTCTTGTGGTAGGGCCGTGATCGGGTGAACTCCACCGGCACCGGCCGGCCTTCGAAATAGTCCTTCATGTGCCAGTTCAGGAACTCCCCTCCGTTGTCGCTGTCGAAGCCCAGGATCGCGAACGGCAACGCCGCCTCGACCTGCGCCACTCGCACCCGGACCCCGTGCTGGCCTTTGTTCCAGACCGCCCGGGTCTCCGTCCATTGCGTGTGCACATCGGTCATGGTCAGGCTCCAGCAGAAGTCTCCGCTCATCGATTCCCCGCAGTGGGCCACTGTGTCCGCCTCGATCCAGCCAGGGCCCGCAACGTCCCAGTGTTCCGTACGCACGGGCACCATTTTGCGCAGCAGCGACCCGGGACGGGTGCCGCACCGTCGGCGACTCCCCAACGCCACCCGGCAAGGTGCCAAGAGCCGGTCCATCGTCGCCGCGCTTGGGGAGAGCACCCGCCCGCGAAGCCCTGCCTCCAAGCTGCCCCGCTCGGCTTCGTAGTGCGGCAGCCAAAGCCCCACCAACGCTTTGAGCCGCTTCCCACACGGCTGCTCGGACGCCATCCAGATCACCTTCAATACCTGCCTCTCCGCATCCCCGTAACGACACCGCGGGCCTCCCCTGCTCGCCTTCTCTGCCCCGGCCACCGGCAGCTTTCCGCCCAACACTTTAATCGCGTGCTTGCGCCCGTAGCCGCACATCTCGCACACCTCGTCGATGAGCCTGCTCCGCCCCTCGCGCCCCCGCCGCCGGTAGCGTTCTCGCATCTTCAACAGCATTTCCCGCGTCGTGTTCTCGCTCATTTGTGATGACATCTCCCCCGGTGTCATCAGTTATGAGGCAACGTATCAATACTGCCCCTCCTCTCATGACTCCCCCGGTGTCATTTCATTTGAGTCAATTCGTGAGCTCCCAATTCGGACTCTTTCTGCTCGAGGTTCTTCTTTTTTCCTGGGAGAAGAAGGAGCCCGATCCGGCAGATGCCACATCCAAATACCTGCCGGGAGTCCTGGTGATCGCCCGAATGTCCCTGGAGGCGATCGAGAGCGAGTTCCCCCATCTAAAATCTCCCTGTGGATGAAACGGAAGCCCACGCTCTGAGGTGAGGATATGGACTATCTCACATTCGTCTGGGCATTCCTGCTCTCCCTGTCAGCTGTTGTCTGCCTGATTCCCAACCGGCGGACCACGAGAAGAGGCTGGAACTCGCTGGGGGGAAGCCTTCTCTTTGCGGCCCTTTTGCGAAGCTGGCAATTCCTCTGGTGCGGGGAAACGGTGCCTGCGCAATGGGATTGGGTTCCGGCACTCCTGCTGACCGTCGCTTGCTTTTGCGCCTTCGAGGCAGCGAGGGGCTTCTCGGAAAAAAAGATTTCTCTGGCATGGCTTGCCGTGCTCGCGGGGATCGCTGCGGCATGCTGGGCGGTCGGTGGGCCGACGTTTTTCGTCGAGCGGGCAAAATGGGTGCTTTGGGCTCCCTCAATGCTCTGCGCGGCCTGCGCGGTTTTTTTCCTGTCCCGGACCGAATCCGGCGAGGCGCGCTCCGCCTGCCGCCTGCTGGCCGCCGGTCTTGCCATTCTCGCGTTCCTGAAACCGATGCCATCGGTGTATTCGCCTACCAGCCACGCCAGGGAGGAAACGATCCGGGCGCTGCTGTCGAGTTCGCAGCTGCTGCCGGCGCTCATCACCACCATCGCCTGCGCGTTCTTGATCGCCGGATCATGGATCACCTACCGGATGAGCCGCATGTCCGCCATTCCAGCCATGGACGGGCAAACCGGATTGCGCCGCGGCTGGATCTTCGGGAGTCTCGTAAGCGCGGTCCTGTTTGCAGGGTGGCCGGTGACCGATCGGATCAGCGAGCACATGGACCGCACATGGCGGGAGCAACTCGTTCAGGAAACCATGCTGGCGGCCGCCTCGATTTCCCCGCAATGGATCAGCGGGCTGGCCGGGTCTCCGGAAGATGTCGCTACGGCATCCTACGCCGCGATCAAAGAACGCCTGGGAATCCTGGCCAAGGCCGGGCGCGGCTACCGGCTCGCCAGCCTGACCGCGATGAAGGGAGGCAAGGTCATATTCCTGGCGGATTCCGAAGCCGCGGGTTCTCCGGATGAATCGGGGGCAGGCGATGTATATATTGACGCATTCAAGGAACTTGTCGGGGCGTTTTCCCGCCCTCATTCATTCGCTGTCGGGCCCGAGACCGACCGGTGGGGGACATGGGTCAGCGGATTTGCTCCTGTTCCGGGGGCCGAATGGAAGGGTTTTCCGGTTTTCCTCGGGCTGGATCTGAATGCGGGGACCTGGCAGAGCGAGCTCTCCCGCCTGCGCCAGGCGAGGATGCTGGCGATCTATGTTTTCGCGCTCTTCGTTGTGGGTTCCTTCGCCATCAACTATGTCGCTCTGGAAGCTAAAGCCCTCCAAGAGGCCTCGGAGGACAGGCTGCGCGTGTCCCTGCAGGGAGCCGAACTCGTCGCATGGGAAATGGACATCCCTTCTCGGACGATCGCGCTCGACAGCGCTTGGCGCAATTTGGCGGGCCGGGCGGACACCACGAGCACTCTGGACTGGGATTCGTTCCTTGCCCTGGTGCATCCGGAAGATCAGGAGGCCGCCAAACGCGGCTTTTTCGGATTTTTTCACTCCAGGGAAACCATCGAGTGCGAGTTCCGGATCAAAAAAGACGCCGGGGACTGGATCTGGGTCCTCAATCGCGGGAAACTCATCAAGCACGGCACCCAAACGAACCGTCGCGCTGCCGGCCTGTTTCTGGACATCTCGGCAAGGAAACAAACCGAGGCCGAGCTTTCGAGGCGGCGGGAGGAATCCAAACGCCTCGCACTTGTGGCGGAGAACACAACAAACGCGGTTATCATCACGTCAACCCACGGCCTGGTCGAGTGGGTGAACGCGGGGTTCACAAGACTCACCGGATTTTCCCTGAAGGAAGTCGCGGGCCGACGGCCGGGGACTTTTCTGCAAGGAGAAAAAACCGACCCGGAAACCGTCCAAAGGATGAGGGACGCGGTGGCGGTGGGGCAGGGATTTAGCGAAACGGTTGTCAATTATTCCAAGACGGGGCAGACGTATTGGGTCTCCATCGAATGCCAACCGCTGCACAATGACGCCGGCAAACTCACCGGTTTCATGGCCATCGAGGCGGACGTCACCCGAAGGATCGAGGCGGAAACCGCCCTCGAGGATCAGCGGAAGCGACTGCAGAAAATCAACGTGACACTGCTCGGGCTGGGCGACAGTTATGAAAAGAACCTTACGGAATTGACCGCTCTTGCGGCAAATGTCTTCCACGCCGACCGCGCAATCTACCAAAGGCTGGAGGACGGTCAGCTTGAAGTGAGGGGGAACTACGGGGCGCCGCAGGGGCTCGCCCCGACGAGGCAAACCGAAGGGGCCTCCGGCGGCCTCGCTTTCGAAGTCATCCGGGGGACAGAACATTTCGTGTTTGTGGAGGATCTGGATGCGCCGGACCGCGCCGCGCCGGATCCTTTGACAGCAGGATTTGCCACATTCCTTGGCATGGGCGTCGACATGAGGGAGGCAACGGTCGGCTCCCTGAGTATCCTGTTCCGGAAACCCTTCCTTCTCACCCCGGACTTGAAGGATTGCCTCTCGATCATCGCCCAGGCGGTCGGACGCGAAGAGCTTCTGCAACAGAACCGGCAGAAACTCGACGCGCTGGCGTCGCGCGAGGCGACGGAACGCAGCCGGTTTTCCACGTTGCTCCTCAATATGGACGACGCCGTGCTCGTGGAGGACGCGAACAGGGTCATCACTTTCGCCAACCAGTCGCTGGAGAAAATGTTCGGCATTTCCGCGTCCGAGATCCAGGGCCTTCCCTGCCCCCTGCTCGCCAAAGGCGCAGCGGCCAGCTTTGTGGATTCCGAGGCGTTCCTGAATTCCATCGACGAGGCCATTTCCAGCGGGAAACCTTGCACGGACATGGTGTTCGAGACCACGGACGGCCGTTATCTTTCCAGGGATTTCATCCCGATCCGTGACAAGGGAATCCCTTATGGATACCTCTGGCATTACCGAGATATCACGCGGCAGAGGCGCAACCAGATCCTTTTGGAGTCGGTGGCGGATGTGGGACAATCGGTGCTCCGGACTCCGTTGAACTCGCCCGACGCCTGGGCGGGATTGACAGCCGCTCTTGGCACCAAGATCGGTGTCGACCGCGTCCACATCTACCGCTTCCTCGGGGGAATTCCCATCTCCGCATCGAGTTTCCGTTTGATTTCCCACTGGGTTCGCGGAGGCATGGATCCCTCGCTGGACCCGGAAGCACTTTGGGATGCGACCGACCAACCCAGACGCCTCTCCGACTGGGTGAACCGGCTTGCGCGAGGCCGCTGCGTGATCGATACCGTCGGCGGTGCTTCTCCGGAGGTCCCCGGCCCGGGCTATACAACTGTCCTTCTGCTTCCACTGCTCGTTGAAGGTGAACTCTGGGGTACCGTGGTGTTGCAGCACTGCTTCCACCCCCACTCCTGGCATGAGGAAGAAATCGCGCTGCTGGCGACCGCTGCAAGCCTGATCAGCTCCCGCATGGACCTGCAGAGATCGGAGGAGGCACTCATCACCGCAAAAGAAACGGCCGATGCGGCGAATCGCGCAAAGAGCACGTTCCTGGCCACGATGAGCCACGAGATCCGGACTCCGCTCAATGCCGTAATCGGAATGTCCTCGCTCCTGCTCGAAACGAAACTCGAACTCCAGCAGCGCGATTACGCCGCCACGATCACTACCTCCGCCGAAACCCTGCTGGATCTCATCAACGACATTCTGGATTACTCGAAGATCGAGGCTGGCCGGATAGAAATCGAGCACGCCCCATTCGATCTGTCCCAGGTCATCGCTGAACCGCTGGAAATCCTCTCCGGCGCTGCCGTGGAGAAAGGGATCAAAATTTCTCATACCTTGGACCCCGCTCTCCCGCAGGTCGTCGTGGGCGACCGCACCCGGCTCAAACAGGTCATCCTCAATCTCCTCTCGAATGCCGTCAAATTCACCGAGGCCGGAGAGGTTTCAATCCGCGTGGAACCGGACGGATCACGGCCGGGGGCCGTGCGTTTTCTCGTGAAGGATTCCGGAATCGGCATGTCCGAGGGGGTCCAGAAAAGGCTGTTCCAGCCGTTCATGCAGGCGGACTCGTCGGTCACAAGACGTTTCGGAGGAACCGGCCTCGGACTGGCGATCTGCAAGCGCCTCATCGAACTCATGGACGGGGCGATCGAAGTCAGAAGCGCGCCTGGCAAGGGAACAACTTTTGTCTTTACGATCCCGCTCGCCACGGGGGAATCCCCGGCGGAAACGATAACGGTGCAGGAGCCGAAAGATATCTCCCTGCCCGCTGCCGACAGGCTGAGGGTTCTCGTGGCCGAGGACAACCCGACAAACCAGAAGGTCATCAATCTGATGTTGATCCGCCTTGGAATCACCCCCACCATCGTTCCGAATGGGCTTCTGGCTGTCGAGGCCGTGAAGAAACAGCCGTTCGATCTCGTCCTCCTGGATGTTCAAATGGCCGTCATGGACGGGCTGGCTGCCACCCGGGCGATGCGCGCGCACTTCGGCGATGGTCCCAGGCCGGAAATTATCGCCCTCACGGCCAATGCATTCAAGGAGGACCGTGAAGCCTGTCTGGAGGCGGGAATGGACGGATACCTCATCAAGCCGATCACTATGGAGAGACTCAAAACGATCATAGACAGGGTCCGCTCCTCTCCCGATGCGGTCACCTGAAGCGGACTTGCCGTGTGGAATGACACCAAGTCCACAATGCAAAAAGAATCAGGATGGAGTCCGAGATGTGAGAGAACTCCCCAGCGCGATGATGATTTTTATGGTTTTGAGCTGGCAATCCGGGCATCTTCTTCCTGACCGCATACGGCGTTGCCGCAGCGTTCTTTCGAGCCTCATGAGATGAATCTTCCGAACAAACTCACCGTCTCGCGGCTGTGGCTGGCTGCGATTTTTGTGGTCTGTTTTGTCGTCGAAGTCCCCGGTCGCTTTTCGGTCGCGCTGCTCGTGTTCCTTGCCGCGACCCTGACCGATTACCTCGACGGGGTCATCGCGAGGAAGCGCGGCCTGACCACCGACTTCGGCAGGCTCATGGACCCGCTCGCCGACAAGATCCTCACGGCTTCAGCCTTTGTCGGCCTCTGCGCGATCGGGAAATTTCCGGCATGGGCGGTGATCGCGATCATCAGCCGCGAGTTTTTGATCACCGGCCTGCGCTCGCTGGCCGCCTCGAAAGGGATAGTGATTCCTGCGGACCGTCTGGGAAAACACAAGACCGCCTGGCAGATGATCACGATCCTCTATTTTCTTCTTCTGCTCTCCATCGGCGAATGGTCCACCGCAGACTGGCTCCCCATCGCGTGGAAGTTCGGCGGGCCAGGACTCATCGCGGTCACCGTGATCCTCACCGTTTACTCGGGCATCGCGTATCTTTGGAAAAACCGGGCGCTGATCGAGACGGGGTGACGGGCGACCGCGAGCGGGATTCTGCTTTTCATGTGACGGCCGGCGGGGAATCATCACGCCCGATGAAAACAATCCGGTTGGTTTTGCATGTGGCGCTTTTCTCCATGGTCGTCTGCGGAGGGTCCCTGGCGGCGACGCACGACTGGTCGGCGGAACCGCTCAAGGAGGTCCAGATAAAAACCGTCGCATTTCGCGGATGGATTCCGGATATATCGAAGCCGCTCTCCGGGACGCTCATCTTGATTCCCGGGCGGCACGGCGACGGCCGCGGGATGGCCGATGATCCCCGCTGGCAGAAGCTTGCCGGCGACCTTGACTTCGCGATTCTGGCCTGCCAATTCAGCGACGGCGAGCCTTTCCCTTACCAGAGCGACGCCCACGGCGAAGTGGCGAAATGCCTCAATGCCGCCGTCGAGCATCTCGGCGAGCTGAGCAGCAGGCCGGAGCTCAAAAAAGCGCCGCTCGCGTTTTGGGGAGTCTCCGCAGGCTCGAATGTTTCCTCCCGCTACTGCGTATTTTTTCCCGACCGGGTGGCGGCGTTCGCGAGCTCGACAGGCACGTGCGGACCGGGCGGGGAGATCACGCCCAAGACGATGGATATCCCGATGCTGTTTGCCATCGGGGGGACGGACAAACCCGATTGGGTCAAAGGCTCGCTGGCCAACGCGGAGCGCGGGCAAGGCAAGGCCCCGTGGACGATCGCGCTGCACAAGACTGCTGGACACGGCACCGGCAAGAGCGTGGATGTGGTCGTCCCGTTCCTGCTCTCGACGGTCAAGCAGCGGCTGGGCGTGGCCACTCCGTCCCAGACTCCCAAGAGCATCTTCAAAAGCGAACTGCCCAACATCGGAGCCTCGTCCCACCCACCCGCCGATACGCAGAAACCCCTTAAAAAACTCGGCCTCCAAAGCGGGTGGCTTGGAAATCCGGAGACCTACGACGTGGCGGCCTGCGCGGACTACAAAGGACCCAAATCAAAAGCTGTCTGGCTCCCCGACGAACCCACCGCCATCGCCTGGCAGTCCTATCTGCGGGCGCAATAGTTTCGAATATCTGAATGAAGAAAATATTCCTGGTGGCGCCGCTGCTGTTTTTTGCGGTTTGCGGTCTCCTGGCGGCTTTCGAGTTGCCGAAGGATTCCCGGCAATGCCTTGTGGGGATTGCGGAGGGATGGGATTCCTCAGCGGTCACGCTCCGGCTATTTGAAAAGTCGGGAGCGGACTGGAATCAGGTAGGCGGAGAGTGGAAGGGGCGGCTGGGAAGGGACGGGCTCGTATGGGGGCTCGGCCTCCATCCTGTGCCCGAAGGGGCGGTGATCAAGCAGGAGGGGGATTGGAGAACGCCGGCAGGGGTTTTCAAAATTGGTGGGGCATGGGGATATGCGGCCGACATCTCGCGCCATGCGAACTTGCCGTATGTTCAGGTGACTTCGCGCGATCTGTGGGTCGAGGATCCGGCCTCGCCGCTTTACAACCAGCACGCGCGGCTCAAGACAGAACCGTCCACGGCTTGGGAGAAGAAACAACAGATGAGGCAGGATGATCCCGCTCACTCGCTCGAATTGTTCATTGCTCACAACGCGCCGCCCGCCGCCTGTCCGGGTGCAGGAAGCTCGATCTTTTTCCACATCTGGCGGGGAGGCGGAACCAAGCCGACAGCCGGATGCACCACGATGTCCGAGCAAAACCTGAGAAGCCTGATCGCGGCGATCGACCCCTCCAAAAACCCGCTCTACGTCATCCTGCCGCGCCCGGAATACGAGCGCGTTCGCGCGGCGTGGAAATTGCCGTGAGATGCCTGCCGCTCAAGAAACGGCGCGCTTTTTCTTCTTCCGGAAAACCCCCGCCATTTGGAGTCCGGTGATGGCGAGGCTGAGCAGCCCGAGGCCAATGGTGAGAATATAGAACGGGCGGACGGCTTTGCCGAGCCAGCTTCCCTGGTGGAGGCTCATCAGGGGGCCGAGAGTGCTGTCCGGCAGATGGAGCCACTCGTCCCCGATTTTGAATGCGATGCCGGTGACTGCAGACAGCGCCAGCGGAAGGAGAAATATCGCGCCTGCGAGGCGGTGGAAAACCCTCGGTTGAACTTTCGCGCTGCTTTTCAGAACCAGATACAGCCCGGTCACGACCAGCCCGAGAAGCCCAGCCCCGTTGAGGATCACATAGATCACCGAGCCGGCGTCGCCAAGCCACCCACCCGCATGGATGTCCAGAAGCCTGCCGCCAGTTTCCTTGCGCATTCCGAACCATGCCATGCCGGTCCGGCAGGCGATGCCCGTGGACAATGTCACGAGCAGAGGAACGGCCAACCACGGGGCAAGCAGACGATGAAATTTCCTCGGTGCAGGATTCATCAGCCTATGATCGGAAGGCCGCTCGTTCGTGTCAACCGCAGGGGAAGTGCGTGGGAGCATGCCCACGCAGGGACGCCGGGGCACAGCGATCGCGACATTTCTGGAACAGAGTCCTCTTTCTCCGCGCGGATCTCCTCTGCCTCATGGCTCAACCCGCAAGCGCGAGTTCGAGAGCGGCCTCGGGGCGGAGGTGGCGTCCGGCTTCCCATTGGGTGCGGAATGCTTCCGCGTCGATGATCTTTTGCAGCGCGGTGACCGAGGCAACGCAGGAAGCCTGTTCGGACGGAGACAAGCGGACTCCGGATTTTTCGCGCTGTTGTTCGGCCGAGCCGAAGAGCCTTGCTGCCAGATCAGCCTTCCCTTCGAGCCGTGCCGCATCGGCGAGGTGCTGGATAATGTAGGGGATGGCCCACCGGTTGCCGAGATCGCGCGCGATCCTTGCCCATTCCGCGAGAGCTTCGCGAGCCGGCGCGGGCCGGCCGAGTGCCAAAGCGGCCTGAGCGAGGCCCCAGAGGCTGTAGCCGACGATCCACCGGTCGCCGACCTGGCGGAACATTTCGAGAGCTTTGCTTTTGAACTCAAACGCACCGGCGAGATCGCCTTCGCCAGCGGCGAGGCTTCCCTCCCCGGCCACGGCGAGCGCCTGGATTTTCCGGTGTCCGGTGCGTTGTCCGATCTCTGTCGTTTTAAGAAAAAACCGGCGGGCGAGATCCTTGTCCCCCTGCGAAAAAGCGAGAAACCCCTGATACCCATTTGCAAAGCCCTCCATCTCGGCATCACCGAGTTGTTCGAAAATGCCGATGGCCCGGTCCAAAAGGGTTCGCCCTTCGTCGTAGCGGTCCTGTGCCCAGGCGATGCGTCCCGCCGACATCATCGCACGTGCGTGGCGGTGCGGGAAGGACGCGCAGTCAGGCCTTGCTAGGATCGCTTCACAATGCCTTCGCGCTTCCTCGAGGTTTCCGCAAATTTCCCAATAGCGCTCCATGCCCGCGATCAACTCAAGCCCGGGCTCAGCTCCGCCGGGCCGTTCCGCAGCCCACTCCAGCGCGTAGCGAAGGTTGAGAGAGTCGGAGGCAAGCTTCCGGAGATGGCTCTCGGGATCGGGTCCGGTGAGGTGAGGGGCGGCATCCTGAACGAGTTGCAGATAGTAATGAAGGTGGCGTTCCTGCATGTCCTCCATCCCGCCGGATTCCTTCAGCTTTTCGCGGGCGTATTGCCAGACCGACTCCAGGAGCGTGTAGCGCGGCCCGGAGGACTGATCCTGGTCGACGAAAAGAAGGGATTTGTCGGCGAGCTGTTGCAAGAGGTCTAGCACGTCGTCCACCGCGTCATCCGCGCAAACCGCTTCGACCGCGTCGATCGTGCGCCCGCCGACGAAGACGCCGAGGCGGTGGAACAAAAGCTTTTCGGGTTCTGTCAACAGATCGTAGCTCCAGTCGATGAGGGCGCGGAGGGTTTGTTGGTGGGGCAGGGCCGCGGTTCCTTTCAGGAGCTTGAACTGGTCGTTCAGGCGTGCTGCGATTTGGGCGGGCGTGAGCACCCGCAGCCGGGCGGCGGCGAGTTCCAGTGCCAGCGGGATGCCGTCGAGCCTCCAGCAGATGCGCGCGATGTCAGGCGCATTTTCATCGGTGAGCCGGAAGTCAGGAACCACCGATTGCGCCCGGTCCACAAAAAGCTTCACGGCATCGAATCCCGCGATATCGCCGGCCGACAGCCGACCGTCCTTCGGGCGGCGCCACACATCGAAGGCCTCGAGCGGGCGAACCGGAAATGTCACCTCCCCGGCGATGTGCAGCGCCTGCCGGCTGGTGGCGAGCACGCGCACATTTTTGCAGCCGGTGACGAGAGCGGTGACCTCGCGCGAAACCGAATCCATGATGTGCTCACAGTTGTCGAGGATCAGCAGCATCTCGCGCCCGCAGAGGAATGTTGAAAGGGTCTCTCGGAGGGGCCGTCCCGGCTCTTCGCGAACGCCCAGCGCGTCCGCCACGGCATCCGCGAGGCTGGAGTCTTTTTCGAGTGTGGCCAGTTCGACCAGCCAGACTCCGTCCGGAAAATCGTCCATCAAATCGCGGCCGGCCTCGATGGCAAGACGGGTTTTCCCTGTGCCACCGGTGCCGAGGAGGGTGAGGACGCGCGTCTTCCCGAGCAATTCTCTGACCTGCTCGAGCTCGCCAACCCTTCCAACAAAGCTGGTCTGCGAGGCGGGGAGGTTGTGCGGCAGGTTCTGCTGCGAGCGGAGCGGTGGAAACGCGGCCGGCAGCCCCCTTGCCTGCACCTGGAAGATCCGCTCGACGCGGTTCAAATTCCGCAGGCGGAAATCCCCGAGAGACACAAAACCGACTTCGGGCATTCCCCCGCGCAGGAGATCGGCCACCATTTGAGAGCAGAGCACTTGGCCTCCGTGACCGGCAGAACTGATCCTTGCCGTGCGGTTCAAGGTGCCGCCGAAGTAGTCGTTGTCCCGGAATTCCGCCGGGCCAGTATGCAGGCCCATCCGGACCCTCAGAGGCCCGACCTTCCCCCAGTCCTCGGCGAAGAGCTTTTCCTGTGCGCCCAGAGCGGCTTCCAGGGCTTCCCCGGGAAACGAGAACGCGGCACAGAAGGCATCGCCGACGGTTTTGAAAACCAGTCCGCTATGGGATTCGATTTCCGTCCGCAGCAAGGCATCGTGCCTGGCCAGAGCGGGCCCCATGTCCACGGGAAACCGTTCCCACAGGCGGGAGCTTCCTTCGATGTCGGTGAACAAAAATGTGACCGTGCCGGTCGGCGGTTGCATGGCGGGATGACACTACGCGTGCCGGGGCGGAATTCCAGAAAGGAAACGCGAACCGCTGGGAAGTTCAGCCCTGCATCAGGAGGGGGAAGAGAAATTTTTGCCCGAGACGTTCCTGGATGATGTTCATCTGCGTGTCGCGAGCCTGAAGTCCGGAGGGGCGCTGTCGCGGGAATGCCTCGATGTGCTCAAAAAATCTTTTGGCACAAGCCGCCGGAGAGATCAGCGATCCACCATGACATTCTGTCCGATGTCCGCTGCTGAGACTTTCGATCATCGGGTTCAGGGCGGCACAGACGGCCAGTGATTCCCGGGGCGACACCGCCAGCACCTCCAACTGGGCGGCAAGGGTCAGCCGGCTGAACGAAACAGGTCGATGCGGCTCGATCAGGAAACGCGGAGTGCCAGCGAGTGCCCTGCATGAGGCAGGCAGCAGGCTTTTCCAATTTCTGAAGAGGGATCTTTGCCGTTGGAGCTCTGCACTCGCATCGAATAGACCGGGCGGAATCAGAACCTCATCGTAAAGGCCGGGGATGCTGATGCCGAATGCCTCAAGGTCCGGCTGGATCGCGGGCAGCCGCCTCGCAATCAGGCTGCAGCCAAGCTCGGATCCATCGAGATACGGAAATCCGAAGCCTTCCTGGATCGATGTCATCACGATCGATTCCGCCGCACAGAGCAACTCCGGGATCGAAGGAGACCGCACCTTGCGTCGCGCAAGGATTCCGAATCGCACCCGCCAGCGGCCTTTTTTAGCGGCGCTCTCCAATTGGCCGGCATAAGCCGCTTCTCCCGGAGAGCTGACCCCTCCGGTGGTGACAAGCCATGCCTCGGGCGCAAGCCATCGGGCAAGAAGAACTGCTTCCGCAAAGTTTTTGCGCCTCAAAAATCTCGCGGGATAAATCCAGACCGGCGCGCTGTCGTCAAGTTCCTGCCGTAGCCACCGCTTGGCGCAGGCGACGGCGGATTTGCCCGGCCTCGCCTCGCCGCCCGCCGGATTTGGCAGCCGTGCGGTGCAATTCATGTGGCGCGAGAGGAGTCTCACATCGGAAGAGCTGATCCCCGCATGAAGGACGCGGGCGTCCGCTGCGAACGCGGCTGAGGCCGCCCTCGCGAGGGTGCTAAATCCTTGGGCACGCATCTCCGGCCACCTCGCCCAGCGCTGGTCGCACCAAAAATCATGATGGTGGCTGATTAAGCGGACTCCCGTCCTGGCCGAGTGGATCGCGAGTTCATCGGCGAGAATCATGTTCCGTCCCAGCGAGAGGTTATGCGCCCAGATCACCGCGTCCGGCCCGGCTTCCCGCCGCAGGACGGCGCGGATTTCATCACGCGTCCGGTCCGGGGAACAGGCCTCGAAATATTGGAATGCAGGAGCGATGACGAACTTCAGCCGCGGGATTTTTGATTTGATCGCACGGCTCCAGTTCGCATCCGGACGTTCCCCGCCGACCAGCGTGATTTTTCCGAATCGCTTTGCCAGCTCCGGAAGCAGCAGCTCCAGCACCCGCCGGACGCCGCCCGGGCGGAAGTGGTAATGGACGACCACCAGTTCTTGCGCGTGTTCCGTCGGCATGCCGGGCACGCTAACAAATCGTTTGGTGTTGAACAATACACCCAGCTGCCGGAGGCTCGGGCGATGTCGGATTTTTTCCAGGACGGCCCGGTGGCGACGCTGCACCGTCTCGGCGGAGCGGACGTCGCCAGGCTCGAGCGCGAGCTGGAGGAATTTTCCGCAGCAAAACCGATCGCTCTCGTCCTGCCCTGCCACGCGGATGAACTCGGCACGTCGGCCCTGCGCAGGATCATCGGCGAATTGCAAAACGTCCGCTACCTCGCAGAGATCGTCGTCGGCGTGGACGGGGCCGATGCGGCCGCCTGGTTCCAGGCGAAAGAGCTTTTCGGAGCGCTTCCGCAGCGGCCGTTGATGGTCTGGAACGACGGACCAAAAATGGCGGGGTTGATCCGGCGACTCGCCGAAGCCGGCCTGGATCCGGGGCCGGACGGAAAAGGCCGGAACCTGTGGATGTGCTTCGGAACGGTCCTTGCGCGCGGCCGCGCCCGGATGGTTGTGGCGCACGATTGCGACGTCCACACCTATAGCAGAGAACTGCTCGCCCGGCTCTGCTACCCGGTCGCCCATCCCCGCCTGGGATTCGATTTTTGCAAAGGCTACAGCGCGCGATTTTCCGACCGGCTCAATGGGCGTGTCATGCGCCTGCTCTTCACGCCGCTGGTCCGCTCGTTGCAGCAGGTCATCGGGCCGCACGAATTTTTGACATTCCTGGATGCGTTCCGCTACCCGCTCAGCGGCGAGACAAGCCTCGATCTTGACATCATCCGGCAGATGCGGATGCCGTGCGACTGGGGAGTCGAAGCCGGCATGCTGGCAGAAGTATTCCGCATCAGTCCGCATGGAAATCTTTGCCAGATTGACGTGGCGGACTGCTACGACCACAAGCACCGCGAACTCTCGCCCGATAATCCCGGCAAGGGACTCAACAAAATGGCCAGCGATATCGCCAGGCGCGTCTTTTGCGCACTCGCCGACCAAGGCGTAAAGCTCGACCGCAAAATTTTTGACTCGATGTCCGTTGCCTACGACCGCATGACCGGGGCGGCGATGCGGTTCTCGGCTGCCGACGCCGAAGTCAACGGCCTGTGCTATGACCGCCAGCAGGAGGAGCTTGCGGTGTCCACCTTCGCCGGTTCGATCCGTATTGCCGCCACCAACTGCCTTCTCAATCCTCCCGGCGACCCGATCACCCCCGCCTGGAACCGCATCGAAGCCGCCCTGCCGGATTTCCTGCCCGCCCTCCTCGATGCCGTGCAGTCCGACAACCAAGGCTGAAAGTCTGGCAAGTCTCGAACGGTCGTTTTCACAATCTGGAACCGCCCGCATATCTCACGTTTTGCGGGGTGGGGATGCACAACGTCCTGGGAGCGCGCTCCCCGGAAGGCAGCGCCGCGAGGCGCGGTTTTAAGTCCGCAAAAAGGTCGCGGTCTGGAACGATCCCACCCTCGGAAAAGAGGAGTGGAGCTGGAATCCTCCCAATAAGACGAGGCGTTACGTCACATCCTGGGATTAGGATTCCGACGGAAAAGAAATCAGCGTCCCGGCAAGAACACTACCCGCCGGCATCGAGCGAGCGCAGGAACCCGAGGAAAAACTCCGCGCCCTTTTCGAGGTCGTGCACAGAGATGAATTCGTCGCACGTGTGCGCTTGCGCGATCGAGCCAGGGCCCATCGCGATGGCCGGGCTGCCGTTCGCGGCAAAGACGGCGGCGTCGCAAAACCACGGGGCGCCGGCGAGGCCCGCCCCGCACCGTTGGAGCGCGTGGATGAGCGGGTGTTCGGGATCGGTGAAAAGCGGCTGCGAGACGGATATCGAAATCTCGATGTCCGGGACGCGCGCGCGGAGGATTTTTTCCACGAGGGAAAGGTCCTGACCGGGGATCGTGCGCAGATCGACGCCCGCGCGGCACGAGTCCGGAACGATGTTGGTTTTCGAGCCGCCTGCGATCGTGCCAACGCTTGCCGTGGGATGTCCGAGCACCGGATCCATATGCTGCGCGAAGGCTGGCACCAACTCTCTGCGGATGGCATCGATGGCGTCGCACATTTTGTAAATCGCGTTCACGCCGGCACCGGGTTTCGAGGCATGAGCGGCGACGCCGGTCGTGCAAAGCGCGAGCCATGCGGAGCCCTTGTGCGTGTGGACGATGTGCAGGCCGGTCGGCTCTCCGGCGATCACAAAGGCGAACTCCTCCTGCGCGGAAAGCGCCTTGGCCCCGTGCTGGCCGGCTTCCTCGCCCATCAGTCCGGCGAACCAGATTTCATATGGCAGCGCGGGAATGATCGGCGCGGCGGCTATCAGCGCGTGGAGCATCGCCGCCATCGGGCCCTTGGTGTCGGTCGCTCCACGCCCGAACAGCCTGCCGTCGCAGATTTCTCCGGAGAAAGGATCGATTGTCATCCCCGCGACGCTCACAGTATCGGTGTGCGGGGCGAAAAGTATCTTCGGCTTGCCTGGGCTGTCGGACGGAAAGCGCGCCACGAGATTCGGTCGCCCTGGCAGGACCTCGCGCAACTCAGTCTCCGCGCCGGTCGCGGACAAAAATGCGGCGAGCCATTCCGCGCAGGCGGCCTCGCCGGTCTCCGACGTTCCCGGATCGCCGTCGGGATTGACGCTTGGGATCCTGACGAGCTCGCTCGCGATGTCGGATACGGTCATTTGTTCAAATACCACGCGATGAATTTCGGGATGCCCTCGGCGATCTTGGTCTGCGGATTGTAGCCGAGCAGTGCCCTGGCCTTTGTGATATCAGCCGAGGTCAGCGGCATGTCGCCCTGCTGCTCGGGCAGGTATTCTATCACGGCCTTTTTGCCAAGACCGTTCTCGATTTCCCGGATGAGTTCGCTGAGCGTGATCGTCTGGTTTTCCCCCAGGTTGAAAATGTCAAAAAGCGGGCCGTCGTAATTCAGCGCGCCCATCACTCCCTGGACGATATCATCGATGTAGGTGTAATCCCGTCGCGTCGAGCCGTCGCCGTATTGCGGGATCGGAAGCCCTTTGTGGATGGCGTCGGTGAATTTGTGGATCGCGAGGTCGGGCCTCTGCCCGGGCCCATAAACCGTGAAAAAGCGCAGGCAGACGACACGCAACCCGAAGAGATACGAGTAATTCCCGCAGAGATGCTCGCCAGCGAGTTTCGTGGCGGCGTAAGGGCTCAGCGTCTGCGGAAGCGCCAGGTCCTCGGAAAAGGGAATCGTCTTCGCGAGCCCGTAAACCGACGAGCTGGACGCGAACACAAATCTCTTCACAGCGTTCTGGCGCGAGGCTTCGAGAAGGTGGTGGGTGCCGGTGATATTCGTGTCGATGTAAAGCTGGGGATCCTTCACCGACGGCCGGACGCCCGCCCGCGCAGCGATGTGGATGACGGTTTCGAATTTCCCGTCCGTAAAGAGTTTCTGGATCTGCTCTCGGTCGCGGATATCCCCCTCGACCACCTTCGCGACACCGCCCATCGCCGCCACGTTGGCCCGCTTGATGGCCGGATCGTAGTAGTCGTTGAAATCATCGATGAGCGTAACCAAGTGCCCCTCGGACAACAATCGACGGCACAGATGGGAGCCGATAAATCCGGCCCCGCCGGTCACCAGAATGTTCATCCCAAGAACCTAGCGGTTGAGGGAAAACCCCGGCAAGGAATTTCAGACTTGATCGGCGGGCTTGCCGGCCATCTCACGGACCGCCTCTGCGAGCCGGGCAGCCACCTTCGTAAGCCCGCGCTCGAAAAGAAACTGGTGCTTCGGCGAGCCGTCGCGGTGGATGATTTCGACCTTGTCGCAGAGAAATCCGGCGCGGTGCGTGACTTCGGCTCCCGCGATATCCATCGCCAGCACCACCCCTCCCAAAAAACTCCCGGCGACGAAAAACAGCCGTGTCGGCTCGTTTTCGAGGCAGACCAGCCAGCCGCGAAGGTTGGCGGTCAGCCGCGGGCCGCCGCCGCTCAGGCAGGGGACCGCCCACTCGATCGGCGCCGTGCTCGCGTGTGCCCGGCGGATCTGCAGTTCGCAATGCCCCGGTAGCCGGTGCCCGAGTTCGGTTTCCTGGTCATCCTCCGGCACGGCGTTGAGTTTTTTCCAGGCCAGCCAGAGCTTCGCGCGGATCCCGCGCAGAAGCCGCGGCATCACCGTCACCACGACGCCGGTGAAAACCACCGCGACGACGAGGCCGACAATCGGATTCCATGCGAGCAGGCCGAGCCCCGCAAAAACCACGCCGTCCTCGGCGAGGCTGAGACCGATGTTGGAAACCGGTTCGGGCGACGCGTTCGCCACCAGCCGGGTCCCGGCCTTCGCCACATGCGCGGTCAGCGCCATGCCGCCGGCCACCAGCACCGCCACGACCTCAAAGACAGGATTCGTGTTCCCGAGTGCCGCCACCGCCAGCGCGGCCGCTCCGACCGGACGGATGAACGTGTGCACCGCATCCCACGCCGTGTCGATCCAGGGGATCTTGTCAGCAAAAAATTCGATGAGGTAAAGAAACCCGGCCACCCCGATGATGATCGGGTCCGAGAGAATCCCGAGGTCGTGCAGCGCCGGCGTGAGTGTCACCCAGCCCATCCTGATCGCCAGGCCGGTTACAAAGACCGTGAGGTAAAGGTTGATTCCCGCCAGGCTGGCCAGACCGAGCACCACCCCCAAATGACTCAAAACCGACATAAGGCGAGTATCAACAGCACCGGTAATTTGTCACGCGGCTAGTGCGGTCGCGCCTCGGCGGGGTGCCTGCTCCCATTTTCCACATGCCGGCCATCACTTGACCGCGGCCTCGGGCTCGCTATCTGTGTGTGTCGCGGAGAATTTGTTCCGGGGTCGAGTATCCCTGCGCGCTCCTGACAAGAAAGCGAGACCTTATCAGACCTATCCTTATCTCCTGCGGCCTTCTTGCGCTGATGGCATCCTTCGGGCGCGCCGAAAATCCGCATGAAAAATCCGGCGAGATCCGCGCCCTGCTCGCGAAGTCCTTAAGTCCCGATGGACCTGGCGCGGCCGTTCTGGTTTCGCGGAACAGCGTGCCCGTCCATCTCTCGGGCTACGGGCTGGCCGACATCAAATCGCGCGCCCCGATCACCCCGGATTCCATGTTCGATCTCGCTTCGGTGTCGAAGCACATCACCGGCGTCGCCGTTCTGTCGCTTGCCGGACAGGGGAAGCTCGATCCGGATGCGCCGCTCACAAAGGCTCTCCCGGACTTCTCTGTTCCCGAAAAGCGCCGGCCCGTCACGGTTTCGGACCTGCTCCACCACGTCTCCGGCTTGGCCGATTACACCGGCGACGAGTGGGAGGGCAGCGACACGGAATTTGCGGCGCTCACTACCGAGACCCACCTGGCGTGGCTGAACAAAACTTCGCCGCGCCGCGCGCCAGGAGCGAAGTTCGAATACAACAATACCGAGTATGCCCTGCTCGCGCTTGTGGTCGAACGACTGAGCCATCAGACATTCAACGAATACGTCCGCGAGCACCTCTTCCGGCCCGCCGGAATGCAACAGACATTCGTGAGAGACGGCACGGAGAAACTCCCCGAAACCGCGGTGAAAGGTTACAAAGTATCTGATGACGGCAAAGCCCACCGGGCCTCGTCGCCGACCGTCATCACCGGCGACGGCAGCGTTTACACGTCGGCGCGCGAACTTGCCCTCTGGGACGCCGCCCTGCGCGGAAACGCCCTCGTGGATGAAAAGTCCCTGCAGCAGGCTTGGACAAATGGTCGGTTCGACAATGGCAAACCGGTCCGCGACGAAGACGGCAATGGCTACGGTTACGGATGGTTCATCGATCCGGGCAAACCGCTTGTCTTCCACAGCGGCAGTTGGGATGGCACATCAACCTACCTGATCATGGGCCGGAACAACGGGCTCACTGTCGCGGTGCTCAGCAACGACGAAAACGCCGACACTGAAGCCATCGCCGAAGCGATCTACGCGCTCTTCAATCGCGACGAAAAGCAGGAGCAACACGGAAGCCCGTTTTTTCCTGACCTTGCTGAACGCCCGGCTAAGGTTTCACCGTAACCGGTGTTCCAATCCGCGCGGCCTCATAAAACTGGCGCGCTTTCCAATAGGGCATGCGCACGCAACCGTGTGACGCCGGGAATCCGGGAAGATAGCCCTGGTGCAGCCCGTAGCCGGGACTGAACTCCAGAAAGAACGGCATCGAGGCGCCGACGAAATGCGTGCCGGGCGGCTTGGGTCCTTTGCGGATATCGATGTTCTCCTTGACCGGGTGGCCTGACGCGTCGGCGTAATACCCATAAACGCTGGAGTGGTGGTCGATATCTTTTTGCAGGACGCTGAATTGGCCGACAGGGGTATTGTGCCCTTCGCGTCCGGCGGAAATTTTGGAGGTGGAGATCCGAGATTTGCCTTTGTAGAGATAGGCTTCTTGTGTGTGCAACTCGATCACGATCGCGGCTTTTCCCGTGTGGTAGTCGGGCATGGTCCCGCACCCGGAAAGACCGAATGCTGCAGCGACGAGGAGGGGAAGTGTGCTCGCAACCGTCGGGCGAAGTCTGTGCAAAAAACGCAAGGGGAGAGGAAAGTTCCGAAGACTCCCAAGGTGAGACGAAATATCCGCGCGTGGTTGGAATGCAGGCAGGATTTTTTTGCGGCAGTTAAAAGTTTTCAACGCACCCAACATGGTTCAGGCCGAAGAATGGATCCATAGGGTGTTTCCCCACCTAAAACTTCATCCCTCTGCGGATAGCGCTTACCTTTCAAAAAAACCGTGGAGCAGAGGCTTCCGTGGAGCGCGCCCGGCCCGGGCGCGCTCCACGGAATCGCCGAGCCTCCTCGCCGACAAGCGTGAGATTTCCGAACTGCGCCGCTTTCCGTTTGACCCGCTCATTCCGGAAGCAGACGATCCAACCAGCATGAACCTCCGGAACCAGGCTGGCTTTACTTGGATAGAGGTCCTCGTGTGCTTGGTGATCGTTTTGGTTTTGTGCTCTCTCGCGCTGCTGGGTGTTTCCAGTATAATTTTCAAGCTGCAAACGACCGGATCATTGAACAACTTGAAGACCCTTCATCTGGTAGATCAACAAATGGCGCTGGATGGCGTCACCAAGGGCGATACGAACCTTGGCTGGCCGGGCGATACAGGCGGAAGTTTTACAAACTGGGAGGCACGGATTGTCAAAGGTGGCTACCTGACGACCAATGATCTCTGCAGAATGCTCTCCGCAGCCGGATGCTTTGTTCCTCTTGGCAAGATTCCGCCGATGAACGAAACCGCCGTGCGCGTCTATGCCGTCACGAAGGACTCCACGGGTGACGCCGTTATCTTCACGTCCGGAAATTTCACCAACACCCCGACGGGAGGAGAGCCACTGAGCCCGTCCGCAAAGCCTTTCGGCAACAAAGGCTTCGTGGTTTTCAGAAAGGGTGGAGATGGGGGCGTCTATCTTGCCAGGCAGGTTGGGCAGACAAACCTCATCGGTTCGTTCGTCCCCATGTGCCGGTGAACCGCGAAGCCCGCGCTATCGGCTTCGGATGACCGGGACGACGCCTTTGGTGTTCTTGACGATGGGACCGATGTTCCAGAGCAGGAAGCCGCCGCGGGCGCGGGGGCCGATGGTTTTTTCCAGGGTAAGCTGTGTGGCGATTTCAGAGACCGGCCATCCGTGGGAAGTCAGGCGGTCGAGCGCGATGCCGGGCCAGATGGGCACGCCGCGGGGGTTGACCTGTGGGCTGCGCCACCAGCGCAGGAGGGACGAGAAGCTTTGGGGCCCGCCCTCGGCCCAATAGAGCTGGGGGGCGAGGTAATCGACCCATCCCTCGCGCATCCACATTGCGGGGTCGGAATAAAGCTGGTGGTATTGGTCCACGCCGGCTTTGACGTCGGGAGGCGAGCCCTTGGTGTAGATCCCGAACGGGCTCACCCCGAACATCACTCCGGGCCTCGCCGCGTGGACCGCCTCGCTGAGCGTGCGGACGAGCGTGTTGACGTTGTTGCGGCGCCAATCGGACTTGTCGAGGGTGCCTCCGGCGGAACGGTAGACCGCGTAGGTTTTGTCGTCCGGAAACGGGTAAACCTCCGAGTTGCCTTTCGGATATGGGTAGAAATAGTCGTCGAGGTGGATGCCGGCGATGTCATACCTTTTCACCAGGTCGCGGGCGACATTGACGATCTGGCGCTGGACCTGCGGCGAGCCGGGATCCATCCAGAGCACGCTGCCGACTTTGTAGGCGAATTGCGGGAATTTTTTACTGATGTGATTTTCAGAACGCGGCTGGGCGGCATTGGCGGCGGCGCGGTAGGGGTTGAGCCAGGCATGGACGGTCATCCCGCGCTTCCTCGCCTCGGCAATGAAATACGCGAGCGGATCGTAGCCCGGCGAGCGGCCCTGCGTGCCGGTGAGATACCGGCTCCATGGCTCGATTTCCGAGGCATACAGGGCATCGCTCTCGGGGCGCACTTGCAACAACACGGTGTTGAGGCCCGCAGCCTTGGCTGCATCGAGAAGACGGACGGCCTGCGCTTTTGTGATTCGACGGGCTGGCCGGGATTGGACGGAAAGTTGATATTGTAAACTGAGGAAATCCACGCGCCGCGGAAGTCCGCGCGGGCGGGAAGCGCCAAGGCGAGGGCGATGAGTGCGAAGAGAAGTTTTTTCATGGTGTGTCAGTCGAGGAATGCGGCGGTCTTGGTTCAATGAATGGCAGAATCGCCCCGGTCATGACAATCCTCCAGAAATCGGGAGGAGTAGCCGTCGCGCCGGTGTTGGCGGTTGCCACGCGTGCGGTCTTGGGTTATGGAACGCCGAAATATTCGACCTATGAAATCCACAAAGCGCATTGCTGCCCCATCATCTGTTGTCGGGAAGAAGATCCTCGTCGCCAACCGCAGCGAGATCGCGATCCGGGTGTTCCGGGCGGCGACCGAACTCGGCATGCGCACGGTAGCGATCTACGCGCAGGAAGACCGGCTCTCGATGCATCGGTTCAAAGCAGACGAAGCCTACATGGTCGGCGAGGGGAAGGGGCCGGTCGGCGCGTATCTCGACATCGACAGCATCGTGGGGCTAGCGAAGGAACACCATGTGGACATGATCCATCCGGGGTATGGGTTCCTTTCGGAAAACGCGGAGTTCGCCGCCGCTTGCGAAAAGGCGGGGATCACATTCGTCGGCCCCAAGGCGAAGCTTCTCGACATGATGGGCGACAAAACCGCCGCCCGAGCGCTCGCGCAGAAGCTGAAGGTGCCGACCCTGCCGGGCACGGAGGATCCGGTTGTCGACCGTGCCGCCGCCCTCAAAATCGCCAAGACCATCGGTTTCCCGCTGATCATCAAAGCCGCGTTCGGTGGCGGTGGCCGGGGGATGCGCGTCGTGCTGAAGGAATCCGAGCTGGCTCCGCTGCTGGACGAAGCCCGGGGCGAGGCGGGCCGCGCGTTCGGAAATTCCGCGGTGTTTCTCGAAAAATACATTCCGCGGGCGAAGCACATCGAGGTCCAGATCCTGGGCGACCACCACGGTCACGTCCTGCATTTGCACGAGCGCGATTGCTCGGTCCAGCGCCGTCACCAGAAAGTCATCGAGGTCGCCCCCTCGATCGGGCTGAAGGAAAAAATCCGCCGCGAGCTGTGCGATGCAGCGGTCCGGATCGCCGAGGGGATCGGCTACAACAACGCCGGCACGATCGAATTTCTTTACGACCTCGACCGCGAGGAATGGTTCTTCATCGAGATGAACCCACGGATCCAGGTCGAGCACACGGTTACCGAGCAGATCACCGGCATCGACCTCGTGCGCTCGCAGATTCTCGTGGCCAGCGGGGCCGCCCTGCACGGGCCGGAGCTCCTGCTGCCCGCGCAGGAGGACGTCCCACGCAACGGATTCGCCGTCCAATGCCGGGTGACGACCGAGGACCCAGCCAACAAGTTCACCCCGAACTACGGCAAGATCATCACCTACCGGAGCTCCGCAGGATTCGGGATCCGTCTGGATACCGGCATGGGCACGACCGGCAGCGCGATCACGCCGTTCTACGATTCGCTGCTCGTGAAGATTACGGCCTCCGGCCAGACGTTTCCGATGGCGCTGCAGCGCATGGGCCGGGCGCTCCGCGAGTTCCGGATCCGCGGCGTCAAAACGAACATCCCTTTTCTCGAAAATGTCATCCACCACGAGACGTTCAGCAGCGGAGAGGCGACGACAACGCTCATCGACACCACGCCCGCGCTCTTCGAGTTCAAGCCCCGCAAGGACCGCGCAACGAAGCTGCTGGCTTTTCTCTCCGACATCATCGTCAACGGCAACCCGCAGGCCAAAGGCCACGCGGTCGCCTCACCGCTTCCTGCCGCCAAGCGCCCTGATTACGACCACCGCACGCCGCCCGCAGATGGCACGCGCCAGCTCCTGCTGAAGCTCGGACCCGAAAAATTCGCCGAATGGACGCGCGCGCAAAAGCGCCTCCTTTTCACGGACACGACATTCCGTGACGCGCACCAGTCGCTCCTGGCCACGCGGGTGCGGACCTACGACATGCTGGCCGTTGCCGATGCCGTCGCGCACCGCACGCCCGGTCTGTTCAGCTTGGAGATGTGGGGCGGCGCGACGTTCGACGCATCAATGCGGTTTCTGCACGAGGATCCATGGGAGCGCCTGCGCGAGCTGCGCAAACGTGTCCCGAACATCTGCTTTCAAATGCTGCTGCGCGGATCGAACGCGGTCGGATACTCGAATTATCCGCCGAACGTGGTGAAGGGATTCGTGAGGCATGCAGCTGAATCGGGGATGGATATTTTCCGGATTTTCGACTCGCTCAACGACCTGCCGAATATGCGCGCCGCGATGGAGGCTGTGCGCGGAACGAAGGCGGTCTGCGAGGGAGCGCTCTGCTACACCGGCGACATCCTCGATCCGAAACGCGCGAAGTATTCGCTGAAATACTACGTCGCCCTCGCGAAGGAACTCGAAAAAATGGGCGCGCACATCCTCGCCGTGAAGGACATGGCCGGGCTCTGCCGCCCGTTCGCCGCCCGCGCGCTGATCAAGGCCCTGCGCGGGGAAGTCGGGATGCCGGTCCATTTCCACACGCACGATACGAGTGGCGTGAATGCAGCGTCCGTGCTGCTCGCCGCCGAGTCCGGGGCCGATGTCGTCGACGCCGCGATCTCGTCGATGTCCGGCTCGACCTCGCAGCCGAACCTCAACAGCCTCGTGGCCGCACTCGACAACCTGCCGCGCGCCAGCGGGCTGGAGCAGAATGCGCTCAACGAGTTCGCCGACTACTGGGAGCAGGTCCGCACGTTCTATTTCCCGTTCGACACGTCGCCGCGGACCGGAAGCGCTGAGGTTTATCTCCACGAGATGCCCGGCGGGCAGTTCACGAACCTCAAGGAACAGGCCGCCAGCATGGGCCTTGCGCACCGCTGGCCGGAAATCGCGCGCTGCTACGCCGAGGTCAACGCGCTGTTCGGCGACATCGTCAAGGTCACGCCCTCGAGCAAAGTCGTCGGCGACATGGCGCTCTTCCTGTTCACGCGCGGCATCCGCCCGGCGGACGTCGTCAACCTCGATGCAGGCATGCCGTTCCCGGAGTCGGTGAAAGACATGCTCGCGGGCGGGCTCGGGAACCCGATGGGCGGCTGGCCGCGCAAGGTCGTCGAAGTCGTGCTCGGAAAAGCCAAGCCAAAAACCGCCCGCGCACCGAAGGTCGATCTCGCCGCCGTCCGCGCGGATCTCGCCGCGAAGCTCAAACACGAGCCGAACGACGACGAGCTCTACAGCCACCTCATGTATCCGGACGTCTTCACCGACTTCTCGAAGTTCCAGCGCGATTTCGGCGACGTGAGCGTCCTGCCGACGCCCGCGTTTTTCTACGGCCTCAAGCCGGGCGAGGAAGTCACGATCGACATCGAGGAAGGAAAAACCCTCTTCATCAAACTCATCAACATCGGCACCGCCGACAAGGACGGACGCCGGATCATTTCATTCGAATTGAACGGCATGCCGCGCGAGGCGACGGCCGTGGACAAATCGGTGAAGACGACGACCAAGGCGCGGCCGAAGGCCAACCCCGCCAACCCGCTCGAAGTCGGCGCCCCGATCCCCGGCATGATCACATCGGTCGGCCCCGGCAACGGAGCCCGCGTCGCGAAAGGCGACAAACTCCTCACCCTTGAGGCCATGAAAATGCAGACCACACTCTACGCGCCGTCAGCCGGAGTCATCGACGAGCTCCTCGCCGGCGTCGGCGACGCGGTGGACGGCGGAGACCTCCTTGTCCGCCTGCGCGCGTGAGGGCTGGCCAACGAGGTTCCTATGCGCGCGCCTGAACGAGGGGACACGGATAACATTCTGAGGCTTCTGGACCGGGCTTTTGCGCCAAGTGCGTTCGAATCCACATTGGTGCGCGGGCTGATAGCGGATGCGCCTGCGATCCATCACTGGGTGCTGGAGCAGGACGGGGAGTTGCTGGCCTATGTGTGCTATTCACGGGCCTATCGGGCAGAACAGCCCATTGGCTGGCATCTGGCGCCTGTTGCTGTGCATCCGGACAGGCAGAAGCGCGGTCATGGCAGCAGCCTGATCCGGCAAACGCTCGCTCAGCCTCCGATCTCCAACAGTCCGGTGTTTGTTCTGGGCAACCCGGGTTATTACGCTCGTTTCGGCTTTCGCCCGGTGCGGGAGCCGCGGTGTCCTTACGATCCGGAGAACGTGCACTTCATGTCCTTGCGTCATAGCTGCGATGAACACTTTATCATCGGTTACGAGAAGGCATTTGGCAGCGGCGGGTTGTAGCGGCGGTCTGCGACTGTCGCTTTTCAACGTATCTTGACACGGTTCCGGTCGTGGTGTCCTTTGCCCCATGAAAAATCTTTTCCTGGCGCTCTGCCTGATCGCCGGCACTTCGGTTTTCGCTTCAACAATGGACTCCATCCCTTTCAAAACCATTGACGGCACCGACACTTCGCTCAAGGCCTATGCCGGCAAAGTCGTCCTCGTCGTCAATGTCGCCTCCCGTTGCGGCAACACTCCGCAATACGAGGGCCTCGAAGGCCTCTACAATAAATTCCGAAGCGACGGGTTCGTGGTTGTCGGATTTCCCTGCAATGATTTTGGCGGACAGGAGCCCGGCACGAATGCCGAGATCAAGGAATTTTGCAGCGCAAAATACAGCGTCACGTTCCCGCTGATGGACAAGATCCACGTCAAGGGACCGGAGCAGAGCCTGCTCTACGCGGCGCTTACGGGGCCGTCCGCCAAATTTCCCGGCGATGTGAAATGGAACTTCGGGAAATTTCTCATCGGTCGCGACGGAGCCGTCCTCGCCCGCTTCGAACCCGGCGTGAAACCCGAGGATCCGAAAGTCGTCGAGGCGATTACCGCCGCGCTCAAGCAACCCTGAGTCTGATCTGCGCGACCGCCCAGGCGGCGTGTTCGGCGATAACGGCATCGGCATCAAGGCAGGCTGATTCCAAGTCTGCGAGGTCATCGATGTTTCCCGCATTGCCGATTGCCGTGCATACGTTCCGCAGAAACCCCTGCCTCCCCGCGCGGCGGATGGGCGAGCCTTCAAAGAGTTTTCGGAACGCCTCCTCATCCAGCGCGAGATAATCCCGGAGCGGCCATTGGGAGGCCGGCCGGCCGGCGAAAGACGCCTCGCGCGAGGTGGTCGCGAAGCGGTTCCAGGGACACGCGTCGAGGCAGTCGTCGCACCCGAAAATCCTGTCGCCCAAGAGCGGACGGATCCAGTCCGGCAGCGGGCCCTCGTGTTCGATGGTCCAGTAGGAAATGCACCTCCGCGCATCGACTTGGTGCGGGGCAACGATCGCGGCGGTCGGGCAGGCATCGATGCACCGGGTGCATTTCCCGCAATGATCCCGCATCGGGGCGCCTGCTTCGATCTCAAGCGTGGTGATCACGGCGGCCAGAAGGAACCATGTGCCGAGCTTCGGGTGCAGCGCCATTGTGCTTTTGCCATGCCACGCAATCCCCGCAAGAACGGCAAAATCGCGTTCGAGGATCGGGCCGGAATCTACAAAACACCGTTGCCGCCCGCCCTCTGCGGCCAAGGCCTCATCAAACACCCGCAAGCGTTTCGGGATCAGATTGTGGTAGTCCCGTCCACGCGCATAGCGGGCGATTTTTCCTCGTGCGGCGTCGTTCTCCGGCGGCGGAGGATCCGGCATGTAGTAGTTCATCCCCAGCGCGATCACCGAACGCGCGCCGGGAAGAACCAACTCCGGGCTGCACCGCCGCTCGGGTTCGTGCGCCAGCCAATCCATCGACGCGTGGAACCCCTGCTCCAACCACTCATTGAATGCCTCGGCATGTGGGGCGCGAAAAGCAGGGGCTACGCCCACGGCATCGAATCCCGCCGCTGTCGCAAACAATTTTAGTTCGGTCGTCGTCATTCCGGTATTCAATATCCTGACGCGGTTTGCGCCCGTTTCGCGAGCATCGATTCCGGGTCTTTCACGATTCGGGCTTGTCAGCCGCGCGGTGCGGGGGAGAGTGTTTCCTCATGTCGTGGGGATTTGACTATTTGATCGTGGGTGCCGGGTTTTCCGGGCTGACGATGGCCGAGCGGCTTGCGACGCAGGCTGGGGCGACCAGCCTGGTGGTCGAGCGCCGCGCCCACATCGGCGGAAATGCCTATGACCGCTACGATGACCAAGGCGTCCTCGTCCACGCGTATGGCCCGCACTATTTCCGCACCAACTCTCCGAAGATCCGCGAATACCTCTCGCAGTTCACCGAATGGCATCCGGTGGAATACAAGATCCTGTCGTGGACTCACGGGGCTTACTGGCCGTTTCCGATCAACCTGAACACGTTCGAGCAGCTGGTCGGGAAACCGTCCACGCCGGAGGAGATGGCGGCCGCGCTGGAGAAGTGGAGAGTCCCGATCGCGAGCCCGTCGAACTCCGAGGAGGTCATCATTTCGCAGGTCGGCCGCGAGCTCTACGAGCGGTTCTTCGAAGGCTACACGCTCAAGCAATGGCGCCGGCACCCGCGCGATCTCGACGCCTCGGTCTGCGGGCGGATCCCGGTCCGCACGAACCGCGACGACCGGTATCTGGCCGAGGAATTCCAGGCGCTCCCCGCCGCAGGCTACACGAGGATGTTCGAGCGTATGCTGGCCGCGTGCGGCAGCCGCGTGAAGGTTTTGCTGAAAACCGATTACCGCGAGGTGCTGCCGCATGTAAATTTCAAGCACATGATCTACTCGGGCCCGGTGGACGAGTATTTCGATTTCAGCGAGGGCCGGCTCCCCTACCGCTCGCTGAGGTTCGAGCCCGAGTCGTTCAGTCCGGAGCAGCTCGTCGAGCGTGAGCCGGTCTCCGGAAAAAAAGGGTTCTGGCAGCCAGCGATGCAGGTCAACTTTCCGAACGACCACGATTACACGCGCATCGTCGAGCTCAAGCACGCGACCGGCCAGCTCTGCGAAAATACGACCATCGTCCGCGAATACCCGGAGGATTTCGGGCCCGGCCAGGAAGCCTATTACCCGATCCCCGCGCCGGATTCCTCCGCGCTCTACTCGCGCTACAAAGCCCGGGCGGACGCGGAACAGCGCACCTCATTCATCGGCCGCCTCGCCACCTACAAGTATTACAACATGGACCAGGTCGTCGGAATGGCGCTCGCGGAGTTTGAAAAAATCCAGCGCGCGGGAGAGCGCGGCTGCTGACCCGCAGCGAATTGTTGGAGTTGCTGGAAACGGCGTGCTAAATATCTTTCATGGGGTTTCCGTTGTCCTTGGCCGAACTTCGCGAGCTGGACCGCTTGCACCACGTGCATCCGTTCACAGACCACCGGGGCATGCGCGGGACAGGAACCCATTTGATCACAGGAGGCGACGGGTGCTTTGTCATCGACCAGGACAACCGGCGCTTGCTGGACGGGCTGGCCGGGCTCTGGTGCGTGAATGTCGGCTACAGTTGCAAGCCGATCATCGAGGCGGTCCACCGCCAGATGGGGCAGTTGCCATATTATCCCTCGTTCTTCAACAGCACGACGGAAGCACCGATTCTGGTCGCGGAGTTCCTCGCCAAAAAGGCCCCGCCGCGGCTGAACCGTACGGTGTTTTCAAATTCCGGATCTGAGGCCAACGAGACCGCGCTGAAAACGATCCGCGCCTACCACAAGCTCCGCGGCCAGTCGCAAAAAATCAAAATCCTGTCGCGCACGTTCGCCTACCACGGCGTGACGCTTGCCACGGCTAGCATGAGCGGCCTGTCGGCCTGCTATGAGCCGTTCGATCTGCCGCTGCCCGGATTCATCCACGTCCCCGGCCCGGACGCCTACGGAGCAAATTCGCCGACGAGCGACGAGTCCTACGGCAAATGGTGCCTCGATGAGACCGCGCGGATCATCGAGTGCGAGGGGGCTGACACGATCGCCGCGATGTTTGTCGAGCCGGTCCAAGGCGCGGGCGGCGTGATCCCGCCACCGCCGGGCTACCTCGCAGGGCTGCGCGAACTCCTCCGGGAAAACAACATCCTCTTTGTCGCGGACGAAGTCATCACGGCATTCGGCAGGCTGGGGGATTGGTTCGCGAGCGGGCTCTGGAACCTCGACCCGGACCTGATGACACTCGCGAAAGGACTCACGAGTGGATACCTCCCGCTCGGCGCGACCCTGGTCGGCGATGAGATCACGGAGACGCTTTTCGAGGGCGGGTATTTCGCGCACGGCAACACCTACTCCGGCCATCCTGCGTGTGCCGCCGCCGCGCTGGCGAATCTCGAGACCATCGAGTCGCTCGGGCTGATCGGACGCGTCCGCGACGATGCCGGACCGTATTTTCAGGAAAAGCTCCGCGGCCTTTCCGGGCACCCGGCGGTCTCCGCAGTGCGCGGCATCGCGCTCCTCGGCGCGGTCGAACTCGTCCCCAAGCCCGGGACCAAGGCTGCTCCGAACACCCTCGGGGCCAGGGCGTCAAACCTCATCCGCGAGGAGGGAGCGATCGTCCGTGGCATCCGCGACCTCATCGCCATGGCTCCGCCGTTGATTATAACCCATGACGAACTCGACATCCTGTTCGATGCCTTGCGGCGCGGACTGGACCGGCTGTGGGATTGATCTGATTCCGCCAAAGCCCTGAAGCACGGTCTTGAGCGGGGGAAGACCGCGTGAGATTTGTCGCGCCCGTATGAGGAGATGCCACAGGCCTTCGAATTTTTTCCACCCGGCCGCATATGCCAAATGCCTGAGCCGGCCACTCCAATGCGGCTTTCTCATGGCCCCGGCCACAAGGTTTCTCCAGGAATAAAATTCCTCGTAGGCTCGCCAGTAGCCCTGTTCCAAAACCTCCGGCGACATGCCCGCAGGCTGAAAGACGCAGTGCCTTGTGTCATAAAGGTCCCAGTCCGCGTGCAAAATCCGGCCTTCTGCCGCCATGCGGGAATGGAGAGCCGTTCCCGGATACGGGGTGAGAATGTGAAAGGTCGATGTCTCCAACCCTTCCCTGACCGCCCAGCCTGCCGTCCGTGCAAAAACATCCGGGCCGTCGGAGTCCATGCCGAACACGAAAGACGCGTTGATCATGATACCTAGGCCATGCAATTGCCGGATGGCGGCACCGTAGTCGCGGTGCAGATTTTGGATTTTCCCGTGGTTCCACAGGTTCGAAGGATCGAGGTTTTCAAATCCGACGAAAAGCGACCGCAGCCCGGATGCCGCCGCCTTTTCCATCAGTGCCGAATCGAGTGAGGAGGCCACGGTTCCCGCTGCCTGCCAGAGCCGCCCCATCCCTCGCATCCCCTCAAAGAGCATCTCCGCAAACCTCCGGGATCCAAACAAATGATCATCGAGAAAATACAGATGCCGGCCCGGCAGGCTCTCGATCTCCGCCAGCGCGGCATCCACACGCCGCACATAAAACGAAGTGCCCCCGTCAAAAAATGACTCCTTGTAACAAAAATCGCAGACATGCGGGCACCCTCGCGAAACGACAATGGAATTCGGGACGAGGTAGAGTTCGCGCCGGATCAGGTTGCGGCGCGGCGGTGGAACGGAATCCAGCGACCTTCGCGAGGGCGCGCGATAGACGGCGGAAGGACGGCCCGCCCGGAAATCGCGCAGGAACGCCGGCCAGGAATCCTCGCCGGGCCCGAGGAATATCGAATCCGCATGAGCCGCCGCCTCGCCCGGCAGCGAGGTGACGTGCAGTCCGCCGAGGCAAACATACGCGCCTTTTCGCCTGTAGTGGTCGGCATAGCGATAGGCCCTCGAGGCATTCGTGATGTAAACTTGGATGACGACCAACTCCGGTTCGTCCTCCAGCCCGAGCGGCTGGACATGTTCATCCACGATCTCGACATCGTCATCTGGTCCGAGATACGCCGCCAGCGTGGCCAGTCCCAGCGGCGGGAAGAGCGAGTATTTCACCGGGCGGAAAAGCGGGCTACGCGCTTCTGTCAGGGCCGGCAGAATCAACTTCACGCGCATCGGAGCTGATCTTCGCAGGACGTGCGCTTTCCCGCGACACAAATCCCGCCCGGAGGTTTCATTGCGGTAAAATCTTCCGCTGAAGTCGCGTTTTTTTTGGCGCGCCTTGCATCCTTCGCGTGAGCCTCTCTGCTTTCCGCTTCCAATCCTCCAAGTCCTGCTTAGGATTTCCTCTATGAAACGCCTCGATACCAGCCGTCTTTCCCGCCCCCGGCTCTGCGTCCAGTCGCTCGAACCGGCGTATGGCGACAACTACAAAACGGGCTACATCGGATTCACGCACGCCGGGTCCTCGCTTCTCTCGCGTGGGATCGCCCACTTCACCCGCTGGTCACGGCTCAGCGACATCCACGTCTCGCACGTGCTGGTCGTCACCGGGGAAAACGAATGTGTCGAGGCGGTCGGCGGAAAAGCGGTCGTCAGGTCGCCACTCGACCGGTATTTCAACGACACCAAGACGCAGATCTTTTTCCGCAAGCCCCGCAAATGCACGCAGGCGCTCGGCCAGCGGATTGCCGAGACCGCGATCTCGCAGGTCGGCACAAAATACGAAACCCTTCTCACTGCCGCGCAGATGGTTGAGGGCAGCTTTCTGCGCCGCTGGATGATGTCGCATTTTCGCGAGAGCCCGGACCATTTTGTCGGCCACTTGCTGAACCGCGACATCCGTTGGATCAGCGGAGAACTCGCCGCCTACTGCCTCGATTGCCAGCCCGAGTATGCCGACAGGGGTATCCTGGCAAAACCCCATCACGCCCTTGACCCGCAGGAACTCTTCGAGGACGGGGAGATCTTCGCCAACTGGAGTGCCGAGCCCGAGGAGGGCCCGAAAATCCCTTCCGCCCGCGAGGAGTGAATCCCCCGTATCTCGGGCGCATCGCGCCGACGCCGACCGGATTCCTTCATGTCGGCCACGCGGCCACGTTCCGGACCGCGTTCGAGCGCGCCCGTGCGGCCGGAGGACGCGTGATCCTGCGCATCGAAGATCTCGACCCGCACCGGTGCCGGCCGGAGTTTGCGCTGGCGGCCATCGAAGATCTCCGCTGGTTCGGCATCGAATGGGACGGTGAGCCGGTCTATCAAAGCAAGAGGAGAGAACTTTACCTCGCCGCCTGGCGTCGGCTCCGCGACGGAGGCTGGATCTACCCCTGCACGCGTTCGCGCAAAGATGTCGCTGCGGCGTCGCTCGCCCCGCACGAGGAAGAACCCGTCTTCCCTCCCGAATGGCGTCGCGATCCCGCAGAGTCGCTCTCCCACGAATCTCCATCCGGCATCAACTGGCGGTTCCGTGTTCCCGACAACCGGCGGATCACATTTCAGGACGGAAATTTCGGGGCCGTGGAAAAAACCTGCCTGCGTGACTTCGGCGATTTCGTCGTGTGGAACCGCGACGACATCCCGGCCTACGAACTCGCCGTCGTCGTGGATGACGCCCGCATCACCGAGGTCGTCCGCGGGGCCGACCTCCTGACCTCCACCGCCCGCCAGATCCTGCTCCACGAAGCGCTCGGACAAACTCCGCCCCGCTGGTTCCATTGCCCGCTCGTCCTCGACGCATCCGGCCAACGCCTCGCCAAACGCTCCGCCGGCCTGAGCATCCGCGAACTCCGCGCCGCCGGAAACCTGCCATCCGGACTCATGCGGGTTCCTTGAAAGCAAAATAACCAGCATTTCCCGGGAAAGTTTGTTACGTTGCAGGTCGAATGAAAAAAACTTTCCCACTGCACGTTCCGGGCAAGGAAGACCCGCGGGTTGTGGAGGCGATCAAGGTCACGCTCACCAAGTATGTGAAGCGGGAGCGGAGGAAGAAGCTGCCCGAGGGGGTGGATTTCTGGGATTTCCGCTGCAAGATTGGGCCCGATAGCGAGACGTCCTCCGCCACTCATCTGTCCGCCGTGCCGAAGGCTGTCGATGCTGTCGCGCTGGCCGGTGCAGCGGAAGTTTACGTGGAGATTCAGGCTTGTCCCGGACACCGGGCGAAGAAACCGTCTCCGGCGGTTTATCAACGGGAGGAATCGTGAAGATCACCAGCGCGGTCTTTCAGGCGAGCTCTCCCGACCTGGCCACATGCCCGGAATCGGACCTGCCGGAGTTTGCCTTCATCGGCCGCTCGAATGTCGGGAAATCGTCGCTCATCAACATGCTGACGCGGAATGAAGGGCTGGCGAAGGTTTCGCGGATCCCTGGGAAAACCCGCCTGATCAATTTTTTCACGATCAACGACGCCTGGAGCCTGGTGGATCTTCCGGGCTACGGCTACGCGAAGGTCGGCAAAAAGGAACGGGGCAGCTTCAGCGCGTTCGTCGCAGACTACCTGCAGCATCGGCAAAACCTCCTGGGCACATTCGTGCTGATCGATTCACGGCTCAGCCCGCAAAAACTGGATCTGGAATTTCTCGGCTGGATGGTCGGATGCGGGCTGCCATTCGTTCTTGCCTTTACCAAGACGGACAAACTCACTGAGAAGGCGGTTCAGAAAAATGTCGGGGCGTTCCTGGCCAGCATGCGCGAGATCAGCGAGGAGCCGCCGGAAGTCTTACTGAGTTCCTCGAAGTCCGACCTCGGCCGCACGGAAATCCTCGGCCTGATCGCCTCCGCGCTCGCCGAGGAAGCTGAAACTCCTGCATGACGCTTGGAGATCTCGGCTGGAATGAGGGCTTTGCTGAGGAGTTTTCCGCATTTCTCGAGAAAGGCTGGATGCCCGCCCGGCTGATCCGCGACAACAAGATCACATACGGCGCCTTGCTGGGAGATGGCCGGGAGCTGGAAGTGGTGATGGGAGGGAAGGTTTACCACGACGCCGAGACAGACGCCGAGCTTCCCGCCGTTGGAGATTGGGTGGCGGTGGAGATCGGGGACAACGAACATGTCATCCGCGCTCGGCTCGCCAGACAGACCTGCCTCTCCAGAAAAATGTCCGGTCGGAGCACGGAGGAACAGGTGATTGCCGCCAACATCCAAGTCGTGGCTGTTGTGACCGACGCGGGTCCGGACTTCAACCTTCGGAGGATGGAGCGATATTTCGCGATCATCGGCCGCAGCCGCGCAAAAGCGGTCGTGCTCGTCAACAAGGCCGACCTTTTTTCCGATGCGGAGAACCGGGCGGCAGGGGAAGCGATCCGGGCCCAGAACCCGGAGGCGGACGTGCATGTCACCAGCTTGAAAAACCTTGGCAGTCTGGACGCGCTGCAAAGTTATCTCAAGCCGGGCATTTCGATCACGTTCATCGGATCCAGCGGCACCGGAAAATCCTCGGTGATCAACCACCTTCTCGGCGGGGAATACCAGTGGACCGACAAGGTCAACGTAACCACCGGCAAGGGACGCCACACGACCACTGCTCGCGAGTTGATGGTTCTGCCGCGCGGCGGAATCATCATCGACAATCCGGGCATCCGCGAAGTTCACATGTGGACGGATGAGACGACGCTGCGCGAGCGCTTTGCGGACATCGAGGAACTGGCCAGGAGCTGCCGGTTCGACAACTGCCGGCATGGCCCCCACCCTGGCTGCGCGATCCGTGAAGCGATGGCGGACGGCACCATGGATCCCGCGAGGCTCGAAGGATTTCTCAAGCTGGAAGAGGAGATCGCAAAACTCCGGCTCAGCCGCCAGAAACGCCAGATGACGATCGAACGTCGCGACCGGCGCGACCACCGGACCAAGTCCCGCAAATACGACGCCCGGCACGACCCGGACCCGGAGGATTAAATCCGAAAACCGGCTTGGGAGGAAAAAATTTCTGATGACCGCCTTGCAGCGCTTCACCACTAGGGTCGGAATCCGGCTTGCCGGGTCGGGTCGAAATTTGAGAGAAATGCCACGGACATGAATCCCCGTCTTCTGGCACCCGAACTGCGACCGATCGCTGAGAAAATCCGTTCCGGCGGGCGGATTTCCGACGAGGAGGCGATGACCCTCTATGCCAGCCGGGACCTGAACGGAATCGGCCGGATTGCCAATGTGGCGAGGGAGCGGATCAACGGCAACGTCGCCACTTTTATCAACAACCGCTACATCAACTACTCGAACGTCTGCCTGCTTTCCTGCGAGTTCTGCGCGTTCGGAGCGAAGAAGCGCGAGGAACACGCGTTCGAAATGGCGGTTCCGGAGATTGTCGCGGCGGCGAGGGAAGGATTGAGGCTTGGGATCACCGAGATCCACATGGTGGGCGGCCTGCATCCGACGCTTCCGGGGGAGTGGTATCTGGGTTTGCTCCGCGAGTTGCGTGCGCTGGATCGGGAGCTGGTCATCAAGGCGTTTACTGCGGTCGAGATCCGGCATCTTGCCGACCGGATTTTCAAACTGCCGCTGCGCGAAACCCTCGTCCTCTTGAAGGAGAACGGCCTCGGCGCGATCACTGGCGGCGGTGCGGAGATTTTCAACCAGGGCATCCGCGACCAGATCTGCAAAGGCAAAGAGACGGCCGATGAATGGGCGGAGGTCCACCGCACATGGCACCGGCTCGGCGGGCGTAGCACATGCACCATGCTCTACGGGCACATCGAGACCGCCGCCCACCGCGTGGACCACCTGCGGCGGCTGCGCGAACTCCAAGACGAGACAGGAGGGTTCACGGGGTTTGTTCCTTTTGCCTTCGAGCCCGACGGCGCACGCCCGTCCCTCCGCGGGATCCCGCATGCGACCGCCCACGAAGAGCTGCGGAACCTCGCTATCAGCCGGATCTACCTCGACAATATCGAGCATATCACCGGCTACTGGATCAGCTTGGGACTTCCCGTGGCTCAGGTGTCGCTCAGTTTCGGCGTCGATGACCTGCATGGCACGATCATTGAGGAAAAAATCTTTCACATGGCGGGAGCGCTCACCCCTCGGCAGCAGACGGTGGCTAGCCTCGAAAAAGCGATCCGCGAGGCGGGCCGGACCCCGGTGCAGCGGGACAGTTTTTACGGGCGGATCAACGGCGCGCGCAAAGCCGAACTCGCCGCGTGAGGGCTCCGCGTCTCGGCTGCGTGCCATATTTGAACGCCCGCCCGCTCATCCACGGCCTCGATGCGGTGCTGGAGGTTCCCTCGATCCTCGCCCGGCGTTTCCTCGCGGGCGACTTCGACGCCGCGCTCATCCCGGTCTATGAAACCCTCCGCCTTCCGAATCCCAGGATCGCGGACGGATTTGGCATCGTTTCGGCGGGCGAGGTCCGCAGCGTCATTGTCGCGCACCGGCACCCGCTCGATCAGACGCCGGAGATCGTTCTGGATCCGTCGTCGAGAACGTCGGTCCACCTGCTCAAAGTCCTGCTCGCGGACCACCTGAAAATATCTCCGCGTCTAGTCGAAAATTCGGATGACCCGCAGGCTGCGCGGCTGATCATCGGCGATCCCGCGCTCCGGTTCCAGGAATGCATGGACCCTGTCTGGCGGATTTTCGACCTGGGCCGTTCGTGGACCGGGTGGACAGGACTTCCCTTCGTCTATGCGGTCTGGGCTCTGGCGGACGATGCCCCGCCCGGAACCACCGAATTCCTCAGACAGTCGGCTCTCAACGGCCTCGCCGCCCGCCCGCTCATAGCCGCCGGCGAACCTGACCCGCCCGACGCGCTCGATTACCTCACTCGCTCGATCCATTTTCCGATTGGGCAGGACGAGCGGGCGGGAGTCGAAGAGTTCCGCAGCCGTCTTGTTTTTCATGGCCTTCTCCCGCCGGAAGCTGGTGTTCCGGTCTATGTGTGATCCGGATGACGTGGAGCGGACGTCCCGCCAGCTTTTTCCCCGGCAGTCGGGTAACTGGGACAGCCGCCACACAACCCAAATCCCTCTTAAATTGTTGCCCCATGACTCCTTCTGGTTTCTCAAAACTTTAACGCGGCCGCATCAAAGTTTTGCACGAGAGGCGTGCACCCCGGTTTTCGTTTCAAGTTGATATTGGGCCGCCACTGGAGCAAGGTCTACAGTTCTTTTGTAATGACCACCCTGCGGAAATTTATTCTTCTTGCCTGCGGCTTTCTCTTGATTGCCGGATCGGCGTTGTCGCAAGAAGCCTCGGACCTTTTTCTGCGGGCTTATCAGGATTTCCAAGCGGGCGAAAAACTCGAGCGGGACGGCAATCCGCGCGAGGCGTTTGCCCGGTATCAGAGCGCCTCAAAACTCCTGGAGCAGATTTCCAAGGCGCAGGCGGATTGGCAGCCGTCCGTCGTTGAATATCGGCTCAAGAAAACGCGCGAAAACATCACCCGCCTCGAAGGCGAGGTGTCCGCCCTGCCCAAAGTCCAGGAAGGACCCGAGGGTCCGCTTCCGCAGCCGGACGTGCAGCTTCCGCCTCCGGTCTATCCGGCCATCAACACAAGCAAGCCCTTGGTTCCCCGCCCCTCCACGAGCGGGGCCAGGACACCTGTCCCGTCCACGACCTCGCGAGCCACGCAGGTTCCAAACGGGGAATCGGCCGCATTGCGCCAGCAGCTCGCCACCGCCCGCGCCGACAACGAACGCCTGCAGGAAAAACTCGGCCGGCAGGCCGCCGAACTCAAGAGCGCGCTCGTGGAAATCGACAAAAGAAAAGTGACGGTGGTGGAGCTCAAAGCCCAGCTCGCCCAGGCGCAGGATGCCATGGAGACGGCCATCAAAGACCGCGAGATCGCCGTCGCCAAGCCCCCCCCGGTTGACGACAATCGGGTGGCGGAGCTGAACGGGCGGATACAAACCGCCGAGGCGGACAACGAGGCGCTCATCGAAGACAATCAGCGCCTACTCGCAAAACTCGAGAGCGCTTCGAAATATATCGAGTCCGCGGATTCCGGGCGGAAAATTCTGGAGGAAGACCGCAAAAAAATCGCCAAACAGCGCGACGAAGCCATCGCCCGCACCAAGAAGATCAAGGACAACACGGCGGCTCTCGAGAAGCTGACCAAGGAAAAAGAGGACCTCGAGACCCAGTTTACGAAGGACAAACAAGAACTCGAAACCAGGCTGACCAAGGAAAAAGAGGACCAGAAAGCTCAATTCGCGAAAGATAAGAAAGAGATGGAAGCCAGGCTGGCCAAGGCGACGGATCCCGAAAAGCTGGAAAAACTTGCCGCAGAAAACAAGGACCTCGCGGCACGGCTCGCCGAAACGGAGAAGAAACTCGCCGAGGCCGCGGCCAAACCTGAGGAAAGCGAGAAGATGCTCGCCGGCCTCCGCAGCGAGATCAATTCGCTCAACGACCGGCTCCTGGAAAGCCAGGCGCAGATCGCCTCCCGGGACGACCAGCTCAAAGCGCTGGCCAAACAACTCGACGAGTCTTCGGGAGAAACCGCGCGGCTGAAATTGAACCCGCAGCCGACGGTCGATGAAAAGCGCACGATGGTCGAAAACGATCTCCTCCGCGGGATCATCCTCCGCCAGATCAAAGAGCAGGCCGAACGCGACGCCGCCCGCAGCGGGCTGGAAAAAGAAATCCAGAACCTCCAGATCAAATCCGACACAATCTCGAAGGAGCTCGCCGTCCTCTCCCGCCCCGCGTTTCAACTGAGCAACGACGAGCGCCTGCTTTTCAAGGAGCCGATCGCCGCGCTGAGCGAACCGGATGCCTCCTCGCTCTCCGTCACGATGGCCGTGGCCAAGCCCGCGAACGGCTTTCCCGTGCCGACTCCCGCGGAGGGGCCGGAATCCCTGCCGGACGCCACCCGCGACATGGTGGACCAAGCCAGGAAATTGTTCGCGCAGGGACGTTTCGCAGATGCCGAAAAGCTCTACCAGCAGATCGTGGACACCGCTCCGAACAACTACTTCGCCCTCTCGAATCTCGGCGTCACGCAGATCCAGGTGCGAAAACTTTCCGCGGCGGAAGTCGCGCTGAAAAAGGCCATCGAGATCAACCCCAAGGATGCCTTCGCCGCCACCAACCTCGGCATAGTCTATTGCAAGCAGGGCCGCTTCGACGAGGCGATCGCCGCGCTGCTGGAGGCGGTCTCCGCAGACGACAAGGACCACGTCGCCTGGAACTACCTCGGCATCTGCTACGGGGAACAGGGGCTCAAGGGCAAGGCTGAGGAGGCCTTCAAGCGCAGCATCGAGATCCGCGATGATTACCCGGACGCCCATTTTAACCTGGCCGTTCTCTACGCCACGACCGAGCCCCCCTCGATCGACGCCGCCCGACTGCACTACAAAAAGGCGGTCTCCCTCGGCTCCACCGCCGACCCCTCGCTCGAAAAACTCCTCCAGTAGCCGGGCAGCCGCGAGGTCGGGCTTGCGGCTACAGAAATCGAGCCGTGAGAAAACCTGGCCTGTGTCAGCATATCGGTCACGGTTCAATCTTGCTGGCTATGCCCGTAGATATAATCGGGCGGATACCGCATGACGAAATTCCCTGCCGGATTCATTTGAGAAATCCGGGGAATCACGGCATCCTTTTTTTTCATGGACATTGTGTATTTCGATCTCGAGACCCAGCGGACGGCGAATGACGTCGGCGGCTGGGACAAAAAGCACGAGATGGGGATGTCGATCGGCGTCACGTTCAGCTCGGCCGAGAACAAGTATGAGATTTTTCCGGAGAGCCGGGTGGACGATCTGATCAAGCGCCTCCAGCGGGCGGACCTGGTCGTCGGCTACAACGTGGTGCGGTTCGACTACGAGGTGCTGATGGGATACACCGTCCTCTCGCTGCCCGAGCAACTCCGCACGCTCGACCTCCTCGTGGATATTGAAAAATCCGCTGGGCACCGGCTCAAGCTCGAGGATGTCGCGCAGGGCACGCTCGGCGTGGGAAAAATCGCCGAGGGGCTGGATGCCATCCGCTGGTGGCGCGAGGGCCGGGTAATGGAGGTCGCCGAGTATTGTTGCTTCGATGTGAAGGTGACGAAGCTTGTCCACGAATACGGGGCCGCCCACAAGGAGCTTTTCTTCAGCGACCGGTTCGGGCGCAAGCAGCGGCTGGAAATCCAGTGGAGCGCATGATCCAGCCGCTCAAATCTCCGAAGAACAACTGGTTCCTCTACTGGGTGGACCTCGAGGAGCCGCTCCCGTCGGGCAAAGACTGGTTCCTGCCCACGATCGTCATCGTCTGCGACCAATCCGGAACCCCGGTCGCCCCGCCAGAGATCCTTGAGGAACTCGACCAGTCGCGCGTGGAAAATTTTCTCTACAAAACATTCGACCAGCTCGGGACTCCCGACCGGCTTTCCGTCGCGGCGAGCGAGGACTGGGACCCCGAGGCGTGGCAGAGCTTTTCGGCGGACTGCAAGCTCGACATCCGGTTCCAAAATTTCGACAAGCGGACACCGGACGATCTCCGCGCGCTGACCAAGACCCTGGTGATGAGGGTCGGGCGCGAGCAGCAGGGGCCGGCCCATACCCGCGAAATGGCCAGGGGCCTTGTCAGAACCGCCCTGCGGGTTCGTTCGCAGACAAAAAAATCCGCGCTGCTCCGGCTGGCGGCGGCACGGGATCACGATTGTCCGGAAGCGCGGATCGAGCTGGCCGACCTCGACTTCCAGGCCGGCAATTTCAAGGCCTGCCTGGTCGCCTACGAAGAGCTCGCAGACAAGGAATCTTCCCGCTGGCATTCAAAGCGGACCGCGTGGTGGATCGACCGCGATACGAGGCCGTATCTCCGTGCGGTTTACGGAAGGGCCATGACGCAATGGCATCTCGGCCGGTTTGCGCCCGCCGCCGCCACCCTCGAAGACCTTCTCCGTCTTAACCCAAAGGACAACCAGGGCACCCGCTTCCTCATCCCCATGCTTCACCTGCTGGCGGAATCGCCCGAACGGGCCGCCGCCTATTTTGCCAGGTATGCCGGGAAATACCCGCGCGATTTTTCCGAGCCGTCGTTCCTCTTCGGCTGGGCGCTCACCTGCTCGCTCGAAGGCCGTGAGGCGGAGGCTCGCGCAAAATACAGCGAGGGCATTTTGAAGAATATCTACCTTGCCCCGATGCTGCTGGAACTCGACGAGCCGCCCCGGAGCCTCTGGCTGCCGAACGACCGCGCGGAGCCGAACTACGCCGCGGAGTTCGTCGAGTCCTACGCCGTCCTCTGGGACAAGGAACCGGGCGCGCTCCGGCTTCTCCGGGAAGTCTATGACGAACTGATTCCCCGCATCGAAAAAATTGTGCTCCACCGCGAGCAGATGGCCGATTTCCAGGACCAGCGCTACGAGCCGGATTACAAAGAGGCTTGGCAGGCGCTCATCCAGAAAGATGGGTCGCTGACAAAGCCGTGATTGAGGACTTCCTGCGGGGTCTGCAAACCGCCGGGAGCATCCCGTTCGAGCGGTTCATGGAGGCCGCGCTCTACCATCCGGAATTCGGCTACTACGCGAAACAGGTCCGCACCGTGGGGCGTGCCGGCGACTTCTCTACATGGCCGGGGCTGCACTCCTCGCTGGCTCGTGCGGTCGCCGCGTGGCTTCGCTCCAGCCCCTCGAAGCACATCATCGAAGCCGGTGCCGGCACCGGACATCTCGCCGCCGGGGTCCTGGATCGCCTCGGATTTCTTCGGAGGCTCCGAACCACGCTCCATATCGTGGAAATCTCGCCGGTCCTCCGCGCTGCCCAGGAAAAGCTGCTGTGCGGGAAAAACGTGATGTGGCATCGTGACATGAACGACGCTCTCGCCGCGGCGGCCGGCCGTGCGAACATCTATTCCAACGAGCTTCCCGATGCGTTCCCCTGCCGGGTGTTTGTCCGCAGCGATGCCTTGTGGAAGGAACTTGCGCTGAAGGTCGACGGCAACTCCGCCCGAGAAGTGCTGCGCGACTGCGAGCTCCCGGAGTCCTCATCCCTGCAAGGCAACCCACCCGACGGGACGCGGGTCGAGGTCCATGAATCCTACCGCAAGTGGCTCGCTTCCTGGGCGGGTTCCTGGAAGTGCGGAAAAATGCTGACTGTGGACTACGGGGCCGCCATGCCCTCTCTCTACCACCGGCGCCCGTCGGGATCGCTCCGCGCCTACGCCCACCACCAGCGGCTCACCGGAGCGGACGTCTTTGGCAGCGTCGGACACCGCGACATCACCGCCGATGTCAATTTTACCGACCTCGAAAACTGGGGAAATGCTCTGGGATGGAAGACCGTTTCGCTCGGCGCGTTGTCGGATTTCATCCGCTCCCAATGCCCGCGGATCATCCTGAACGATCAATTTGCCGAAGCAGGCAAAGCCTTCCAAGCCCTGCTGCAGAGCAGGTGCGAATAGACATCGAGGTTGGCAAAACGCGGCCGGTTGTGACAGATTCGCGGCATGTCAGAGGAATCCCTCCGCAAGTCCCTGCAGATTTACAAAGGGCTGGTCGAAGTCAGCGGGCTGATCAACTCGATCACCGACTACGGGCAACTGCTGCGGGCGATTCTTGACGTGGCGCGGCGGGTCATCGGCGCCGAGGCGTCGTCGTTGTTTCTTGTCGATCCCGAAACCGGAAGTCTCGAGCTTTCGATTGCGACGAAGGGGGAAACCGGCTACGTCGAACCGAAGCTCTCGGTGCCGCGCGGGAAAGGGATTGTTGGCTGGGTTTTCGAGCACGACGAGCCGCTGCTGATTCCAGACGCCTACCAGGATGAGAGGTTCTTCAAGGAGGCGGATAAAAAAACCGGGTTTGTGACGCGCTCGATCATCTGCGCCCCGCTGAAAAGCGAATCCCAGTTGCTCGGCGTCCTGCAGGTCCTGAACCCGCGCGATAAGCCTTCCTTCGAAGCGGAGGATTTCGAGGGGTTTTGCGCCTATGCTAACCTGACTGCAACCGCGATTGAAAAGCTCCGGACGCTCGAGAAGATCCGCGCCCAGGAACGCGTCGAGCGGGATCTGGAGATCGCGGCGGAAATTCAAAGCCAGCTTCTTTCGCGCGCGATTCCCAAAGATGTCCAAGGCGCCGCATTTTCGGCCCACAACACCCCCGCTGCAAATGTCGGCGGCGATTTTTACGGGGTGTTTGCGCGCAGCCCGGACGAGATCTGCTTCGCGATCGGCGACGTGTCGGGGAAAGGGATTTCTGCCGCTCTGCTCATGGCCCAGACGCTGAGCGCTATGCAGTTCGTTCTCGCGGCGACCACAGGCCCGGACAGCGCGATGGCCCGCCTCAACGAGACCCTTTATGCGAATGTCATCCGCGGGATGTTCGTCACGACGATCATCGGCCGGATGATCCCGGCAACGCGCCGGGTGGAAATTGCAAGCGCCGGACATTGCCAGCCGCTGTTGGTCAAGGCCGACGGTTCGGCGTTCCGGATTGAGACCCCGGCGGCACTGCCGCTGGGGATTCTCCCAAATGCCGCTTACCACCACGGGAGCCTGGTCCTCGCACCGGGGGACCGGATCGTTGTTTACACCGACGGCCTGAGCGAGTCACGGAAGGAAGGCGGGGATTCGCAGTTCGACGAATGTCTGCTCGACCGTGCTTCGGGGCCGGCTGCGGACACGAACGCGCTCCTCCACCGGCTTGTGAAAGCCGAACTCCGCCACCGCGGGGCCGGGCGCCAGCTCGACGACCTGACGATCCTCGTGGGAGGATTCGAATGAAAAACACGATCCGTTTCTCGAGCGACACCTGCCACCTGGCAGATGTTCGAAAGGAAGTGCGGGCGTTCCTGGCCGCAAACGGTTTCGACGATTGTGCGACGGCGCTGATGGTCCTCGCCCTCGACGAAGCCTGCACGAACGTGATCCGCCACGCCTACGCCCATGAATGCAAGCCGGTGCGCTTGGAAATGACATCCCTTCGCGCCCTGGTGAGGTTTGTCCTCCGGGATTATGGCCGCTCCTGTGACCCCAAGAAAATCAAGAGCCGCAAACTCGAGGACATCCGCCCCGGCGGCCTCGGCGTCCACATCATCAAACAGGCCTTCGATTCCGTTACCTACCTGCCCCAGCCCAAAGGCACCCGCCTGGTCCTGGAAAAAAAGCGCCCGTCTCAAAAAGATCAAGCCCAAGCCCACTCCCACCGCTGACCACCACCGCTTGTGTTCGCTTTTTTTGCGAACCACAAAATTTGGGGTTGAATCCTACCTCGTCGGGTGCGATACAGGGATCTCTTGAACCGCTCTGACTTCCAGAACGCTTCGATTTGTGTCGGGAACGCCACAGGCACCCCGACTGCGATTTCTCGGCTCCCGACCACTTTTTCCCGGAAACCCGATTTTTCGGAGCGCTCTCCGAACACCCGGTTTTTGAAATATCCACGCCACCACATCCTCCCTCCATAACAATCCCATGCATCTGCCATCCGCGATTGAATCCCCCGAAGAGCAAAGCCTGTTTTTTCCGGGCGTCGAAAAATCCACCGGGCGGAGGGCGGCGGGGGCGGTGAAGAACTTCGTCATCGATACGAACGTCCTCCTGCACGACCCTCACAGCATCAACCGGTTTGAGAACAACCATGTCTTCATCCCGGTAGAGGTGCTGTCCGAGCTGGACCGGTTCAAGAACGAGCAGACCGAGCGGGGGGCGAACGCGCGGAAGGTCCACCGGTTTCTGAACCAGGTCTTCGGGCAGAATGCTAAGAAAGTCACGCGGGGGGTAGCGACGGCGGGCGGGGGATCGGTGCGGATCCTCATCAACGATGCGCTTGGAAAAAACGGCGCGTCCCCGGCGATGCGCCGGTTCCTGAAAATCTTTCCGGACCAGGAGCGCATGGACCACCGGATCATGGGAGCCTGCCTTGCACTCCAGGAAAGCGAGGAGCGCCCGACGATCCTGGTGACCAAGGATCTCAACATGCAGCTCAAGGCGATGGCGATCGGGCTGACTTGCGAGGATTACCTCAACGACAAGGTCGCCGTGAAAGACGCGGAGGGATACGACACCCGCTCGATCCAGGTCGAACCGCACGAGCTCCAGAGATTCGGAAGTTCGCGCTCGATTGATCTCGACGCCTCGCGCACCGGGCCGCTCGAGCTCAACGAATACGTGCTCCTCGCGGTGGATCACCACAAGTTGATGCCTGCGCGGCACATGGGCGACGGGCATTTCGTGCGGCTCAATGTGCCGCCGACATTACAAATGCCGAGGGGGATCGAGCTCCGTCCGGCGAACCCAGGGCAGCAGTGCTTTCTCGACGCCCTGCTCGATCCGGATATCTCGCTCATCACCTGCTACGGCCAGGCTGGCACCGGCAAGACCCTGCTCGCAGTGGCCGCCGGGCTTTTCCTGACCGGCCAGCGGACATTCAACGGGATGACGGTGAGCCGCCCGGTCGTCGCGATGGGGGACACGCTGGGATTCCTGCCGGGGACGCTCCAGGAAAAAATGCACCCGTGGCTGCAGTCGATCTACGACGCCTTTGAAGTGCTGCTGCCGCTGAACCCGCCGCCGCCGGAGGGCAAGCCCCGCAACGCCTCCGACCGCAAAAAACACGAGCACCACCAGCCCCACCCGCATCCCGGCGCGAATGTCCACCACGCGGTCGTCAAACCCTACGAGCAGCTCATCGAGCGCGGGCTCCTCGAGATCGAGGCCCTCTGCTACATCCGCGGACGCTCGATCCCGAACCGGTTCTTCGTCCTCGACGAGGCGCAGCAGCTCACCCCGCTCGAAGCCAAAACCGTCGTCACCCGGATGTCGAAAGGCTCGAAGCTCGTCATGGTCGGCGACCCCGCTCAGATCGACAACCCCTATGTGGACAGCCGCTCAAACGGCCTCGTCTATGCCCGCAACCGCCTCCGCGGCCAGGCCATCACCGCCCACATCTCGCTCAGCAAAGGCGAGCGCAGCGCCCTCGCCGAAATCGGCGCGCAAATGATGTAGGTTGCTTCTTCTCCGTCTTGCGACAGGGAATTGCCGGTCAGACAGAACGCATCGCGTTGCGGCGAACCATGACGATCACGGCTCCCAATGCGAGGAGCCCCATAACCCACGTGCTGGTCTCCGGGACGGCGGCGGGGGACGCGTTCCCGGCACCCCCTGTGGAACCGTTCCCGGCGACCCCTGTGGAACTGATGCTGCTGTAGCCGGTCGCTGCGGAATACGTGTCCGTGATGAGGCTCGAGTAGTTGGCCATCGTGAGGGTCGTCCACACGCCGCCGGCCCATGTTTGCAGCGTGCTCGAACCGAGGTAGGCGAACAGGTTGTTGATATTCGAGAAATCCCCCTGGATGACCAGTTGGTTGCCGGTCGCGAGATTCAGTGTCAACGGACCGAATACGGCACCGCTGTTCAATTGCAGGGTGTTGCCCGTGTTGCCGGCAGTGGAACCGATGTTGACCACGTTGGCGATGAGCGTGCCGTTGATGACGAGGGTGTTGTTGTTCGACCCGGCATTCTGCCCGATATAAACCGCCTTGCCGCCGGCGGTGACGTTGGCGGTGTCGCCCGCACTCAACGTCACCTGGTTGTCGCTGGTTGTCTTTCCGACAACCCAGTCCTCCTGCGAAACGAAGCTGATCCCGCTGATCGTCTTGCTCGTGTTGCCCGCATCGAGCGTCGTGATGGAACTCACGCTGCCGGTGCAGGCTTTAGAAGCATACGATCCGATCACAAACTGATCCCCGGAAAGGCTCGCGGAACTGCCGAAGTAATCCCCGGCCGCCGCATCGCTGGCGGTGAGCTTCACGTTTTCGATGACCGTGCCCGTGGCTGTGTCCAAGTTACGGTACAGGTAGGCCGCTCCATAAGCGGTATTGCCGTTGACTGCGGTATATTGAGCCCCGACCAGCCCCGTGGTCCCGGAAAGACTCGTGGAATAGCCGAAGCGATCATTGCACGTGCCGTCGCTGGCGATGAGCTTCGCGTTCTCGGTAACCGTGCCGGTGGCTGTATCC
>Ga0194054_10000036_pt1 | contig 63132 bp, 56 predicted proteins | sample SepL2210m_MetaG_FD_163628 | JGI IMG/M metagenome (GOLD analysis project Ga0194054, IMG submission 163628) | Anoxic zone freshwater microbial communities from boreal shield lake in IISD Experimental Lakes Area, Ontario, Canada - Sep2016-L227-10m | ecosystem: Environmental > Aquatic > Freshwater... | reverse complement strand
GTAATGAGCCTTCAGGAGGGTTTATTCCTTTCACTCAGGTAAACCCCTCCGATCACCAGCATGATCCCGGCGATCTTTTGAGCTGTAAATGGTTCCGAGAGGAGAAAAAACGAAAAAAAAGCCGTGAAGACAGGGATCAGGTTTGAATAAATGTTGGCCTTGCTGATGCCGATCTCTTTCACGGTTTTGGCGAAGAAAACGAAAGCGAGGGAAGAGGCAAAAACCGAGAGGAAAAGGAAAGATGAAATTATATTATAATTAAAGCGGACTGCTTTAATCCCGTTTCTCTCAAATATCAGGAATAATGGGAGGAACAGCAGGGCCCCGATAATGTTTTGCCAGGCTACCAGGGTCACAGGCGAGTATTTTTGAGTAAGTTTCTTCAGGAATACCGAAAAGACAAGTGACGACATTACTGCTCCGAAAAGCGCAAGCACCCCTTTGCCTTCCCCAGAGAGGGAGAGGTCGCGGGAGACCAGCATGACCGCCACCCCGCTGAAAGAAACAAAGATGCCAAAAATGTTCAGCCTGGAGATTTTTTCGCGGAAGGTAAGCCAGGCTACGACAGGCGAGAAAACCGGTATGGTCGCTATGATGACACTTGAAACGGTGGCAGAAGTAAATTTAACCCCGAAATTCTCCCCGAGAAAATACAGGAATGGATTAAACACCGCGCTTCCCAGGAGCAGCCAGAGGTCTTCGCGCCTGATCCGTTCATACCTCCCTGAAACTATCATCAGCAGGAAGAGAAATGCTGAAGAGATCAACAGCCGTATGAAGATAATAGTTACAGGTTGAAAAAATTCAAGCAGCCCGGATGTCCATACAAACGACATCCCCCAGAACAGCATGGCTGCCAATGCATAAAAATGTACCGGAATCTTATTCAGTTTCACCGGCTGCAAAATTAGAATTTTAAATCTTCACTGTAACATTTACTAACTTGGCAAGTCTATTTGCTAAAACAGGGAGTTTGGAAACCCGTTACGAAAATATACATAACGATCTGATTGATGCCTGCCGTCGCGGGGAAAGAAATGCCCAGTTTAAAATTTACAGGTTATATTATAAAGCCATGTTCAATACCAGTCTCAGAATAGTAAACGACACCGCCGAAGCCGAGGACATCATGCAGGAATCTTTCCTGGATGCCTTCCAGAGACTTGAGAGCTATACGGGACAGGGAAGTTTCGGGAGCTGGCTCAAGAGGATCGTTGTCAATAACTCCCTGGATTCACTGAGAAGGTCAAAAGATACGGTTTCCTTTGAAGAGGAAGGCATGGATTTGCCAGAAAACAGGGAGGAGGACCATGAGGCCGAAATACAGTTCCAGGCACGGGAAGTATTAAAGGCCATTCAGCAGCTTCCTGAAGAATACAGGGTCATCATCAGTTTGTTCCTCCTGGAGGGATATGATCATGATGAGATTTCTGAAATTCTGAATATCAGCAACCAGCTTTCAAGGACCAGGTATTCCCGGGCAAGGCAGAAGCTGCTTGCAATTTTAAAGGAAAACAAATACCGGAACGCATTTATATTTAATTAAAAATGAACAACCTGGATAAATTAATTCATGACCAGCGTGATCAGTTTGATGCGATCGAACCATTAGACGGACACTTTGAAAGATTCGCCGAGAAAATGGGCCTGCCGGAACAGTTGCCTGTTGATGCTCCTTCAAAGTTCGGGCTGCTTAAGGTTGCTGCCGTAATCCTTGTTATCATAACCGGGAGCATCGCCGTTTTTGATCTTGCGACAAGTTCGATCAGGGAAAGATTTTCATCCGATAAGGAAGGTGTCGGAATGTCGGATGAGTTTTCAGAAGCAATCCGGTATTATGACTCCAGGGCTATGGCTCAGATGAAAGAAGTAAGGAAGCTTGCAAGCGACCCTGTTCAGGCCGACCTTATCAACGGGGATGCACTAAAAGAAATGCAGGCTCTTGATGAAAGCACCCGCGACCTGCAGAAATCCCTCGCCGAGAACCCGAACTGTGAACGGCTTCAGGCCGCGGTCATCCAGAACCAGCAGATGAAAGAAGGGATCATGAACAATATCGTCAGTAAATTAAACAAACATTAATCCTGTTCAAACTAATACCGCATATGAAAACTATCGTAAAAATAACCTTTATCATACTTCTTGCCGGCCTTGCGATCGGCTTGAAAGGAGCCAGTATCAACGAATATACCAGGGTGATAAAAAAAGAGTTCAATGTCAATCCTGATGCACAACTTAATGTCTCCAATAAATTCGGGGGGATCCATTGTTCAAACTGGGATAAAAACCTTGTTGGGATAGAAGTCAAAGTGATTGTGGATGCCCCTAATGACAATGCCGCAGCCAAAATGCTTGAAAAGATAAATGTTAACTTCAGCAATACGGCCTCCCTGGTTGAAGCCACAACGGTATTCGACGAGATGAACACATCGGGAAAGAACAGGTTCCAGGTTGAATATTCAATTAACCTGCCTTCCAGCATGAGCCTTGATCTTTCCAATAAATTCGGGGATATCACTCTAAACGAAGTATCGGGAAAAGCAAAGATCTACCTGAGTTATGGAAGCCTTGATGTGAATAAGCTGAATAATTCCGACAATGTTATCGATCTCAGGTTTTGCGGTTCGGCCAAAGTCCGCAGCATCACCGGAGCTGTCGTGAACCTTAAATATTCGACCCTTGACATAGATTATGCCGGAAGCCTTCGGCTGGATTCGAAATACTCAAACCTCAATGCAAATAAGATTATTGCCATGAATGTCAGTTTTGAGGGTGGGGCTGTAGATATAAAAAATACATCCACAATGGATAGCCGTTGTAAGTTCTCCGACCTTGATATCGACAGGGTAGAGCAGAGCCTGAGCCTTGACATACAGTACGGAAGCTGCAGCGTGAGAAATGTAGGGCCCGATTTTACGAGCATCAGCATTAAGAATAAGTATGCCGATGTGGATGTAAGGCTCCCCGAATCGGCTGTTTACAACCTGGATGCCGCAGTGAAATTTTGCGAGTTGCGCTTCTCCGAAAGCAATTCAAACCTGAATTATCGCTCGGTATCTCCTACATCATCCGAATACCGCGGTGTTGTCGGGAGCAGGGATGCCAAACCAAAGGCCAGCGTGGTGGTGAGGAGCGATTACGGGAGCGTTTCGCTCAAATAAAAGAAATTGTAACCAAAACCAGATTATAGCATCAAATTCAAATCCGACCAATTAAACCCAAAACTATGAAAACAAAGAATTTATTAAACCTCATTATGTTCGTGATGCTGTTTACCAGCATTTCAGGGATTACATCGGCATGCACCATGATCCCGGGCGTAAGCGGCGATGGAAAGGTTGTAAAGGAAACCCGTGTTGTCAGTTCCTTTGACGGTATTGAAGTGTCAGGGGCGTTTAACGTATACCTTAGGCAGGGAGGCCCTGAAGAAGTGATCATCGAAGCCGACGGCAACCTTCAGCCCCTTATCCGTGCGGAAGTGCATGGGTCTACCCTGGTGATCGATACAAAGAAACCTATTAACCATCCTACGACCTTAAAAGTTTACATCACATTTAAGGATCTTAAAAAAGTGGAAGTAAGCGGGGCAGTAGACATTGTCACTGAGAGTAAAGTAACTTTTAATGATTTCAGTTTACATACCAGCGGGGCTTCCGATGTCAGGATGGAAGTGACTGCCAGGAAACTTGATCTGAACAGCAGCGGAGCCAGTAAATTAAGGCTTTCGGGTTCTGCTACGGATGTGACTGCCGACCTGTCGGGAGCCTGCGATATTTATGGCTTTGACCTGGTTTGTGAAAATTTTACCGTTGATTTGAGCGGGGCCGGAAAAGCCCAGATCCATGTAACAAAAAAGATCGATGCCGAGATCTCAGGCGCCGGCAGCATACGTTATAAGGGGAACCCCGCGGTAATCAACCAGAGCGTTTCCGGAGCGGGTTCGATTAAGCATGAGGAATAAAACCCTGATCACTGGATCACTGGATTACTGGATAAAATAACTCAAGTTGATTTTTCAGGGCTGCCCGGGATTGGCGGCCCTTTTTTTATTGTTCAATCCAGATCACGGAGTTGCTGTTGCTGTATTCGTTCGACTCCCATAATTCATTTGCCGGGTCTGTGATCCATTTACCGTCTACGATAAACTTATATGTATGCTTGCCGGGTTTTAAATATATCGGGAAAACCCAGGTCCCGTTTTCATTGAACTTCATTTCATAACCATCTTTCTTCCAACCGTTAAAACTCCCGCTCAACATTACTTTCTTTGCCCCGGCATGCCCTTCAAGACTGAAGAGGTGGTTGGGTTTTACGGCTATAAAGGAGTTTTTCCCATTTCCTGACCCTGTGGTATACGGATTATCGGGATCGGTGATCCATCGTCCGTCAAGGATGAATTTATACTCGTAATTCCCGGCAGCCAGCACATAGGGAAGCTGCCATCCGCCGTTAATCTTCAGCATGGATAATTCAGAGGGGTTCCAAACATTGAAATTTCCTGCAAGATTCACCTGTTTGACCGAGGTGTTCCCCTTCAGAACGAAGAACATGGTATCTCCAAGGCTCATGAAGGAGTTCTCATGCCCTGTGCCGTCGGGTCTCCGCACAGTATTTGTGGGGTCAAGCACCCAATGGCCATCCACGATAAACTTGTATGCATGTGTCCCTTCCCTCAGGTAGAGGTTGATCGCCCAGCCCCCGGCAACCCTGATCATCTTTAATTCACCAGGGTTCCAGTAGTTAAAACTGCCTGCCAACAACACTTTCTTCGAACTTTTAAAAGAAGGAAGGAAGAAACGGTAATTGTAACAGAAAATGACTGAATTAAGTCCTCCCTGGCTGTCGTCTTCGCTAAGTTTATTGTATGGGTCGGGGCTCCATTTCCCGTCAATGATATATTTATAAGAGTATTTCCCGGGTTTCAGCTTTAGAGTGATAAACCAGCCGGAGTCACAACGGATCATTGGGGTCGACATGGTACTCCAGTTATTGAAAGTGCCTGCTATATAAACATTCCTGACATATTTTCGTTCAGGCAGGAAAAACGTCGCCACCCCGTTATGATAATTGAAGACCTTGTACAGGCTCAGGATGTTGATCCCGAATGCCGCTGATTCCCTCTCTTCGATCCCGGCTGCATTGATCCAGCGGTCATCCAGCATATAAACATCCCCCTGGTCGAGAGAAGGCCCTCCATCCATGGGTTTCGACAATTCCACCCGGCTGTCGTCAAGCTTTTTAACCGTCCATTTTACCTTTTTGACAGTGATCTCAGCTTTCCCGGTGAAAGCTTCGGCCAGCAATGCGCTGTCAAGGTCAAATTGTTTGATGACCTCCTTTTTTTCTGCAAGGGACCAGTTCCTGTCAAGTTTGAAGATCACACGGTTATTGTCGATCCTGCAGATGTCTTTAAGGTCATGCTGTGACCTGGCATTAAACGACAGGACGAGAAATGCAAGGAGGAGAATATAACGCAAGCCGGTTTGTGTTTTCATTCGCTTTTATTGAAGCAGATCTTCATCTCCAGTTTTACTATGTTAATACAAATTTGACCTTTTGCGAAGAAGTCATATCCGAGCATCCCATCAACCGTCAGGCCAAAGGCTGCCGACATATTATCAAGATTCGTGATGATGGTTTGCATCTGTGATATTTGCTGTCCTCCCAGGTCAAAGTCATTCAGGTTGCCGTACAGTGCATCGGCTGACGGCCTGCCGGAGCCAACCAGGCCCGACCTCCGGGTGATGCTGACCGTGTTCATTACTTTCTTTGATGAAGCCGAGCTGATCACATTGGATTCGGCGCCGGTGTCAAGGCAAAAACTCAGGATTTTCCCGCCTATCTTCGGACTTACGAACAGAATATCCTGGTACATCTGCAACTTCTGGCTTAAATCGGTTTTAAATTCAGCTGAATTTTTGGTGATCCTGTTCCCCTTGCGGTCGAGACGGTAAAGATGCAGCTCGTTATGGCGCACATCGATAATGATTTCCATGTTTTTCAGCAGGCTGAAGCCCAGCAGCCCGAGGATCTTCACGCCCCGGCGGTTTTCAATATGACCAAGGTCGGCCATGTCGGCAAGGACATTGGTACATGAATACCCCGATATCTGTATCCTGCTTACTTTGGTTTGCCTTACGCCGGCAACGCCTCCCGTGATGCCCCCGCGTTCACCCGATTCCATGCTGACATATTTCCTGAAATAGGTGCTGTTAAGAACAAGTTTCGAGGAACCTGTATCAAAAATGAAGTTGCCTGATTCGTTGTCGATGCGTGCTTCCATCATTAACAGGCGGCCGGCGCGTTTGAGGGGAATCGTGATTTCGTCAGGATCGGCCGTAAGGCCCGCCTCACTGCTTTCGCCGGTTGTGATAGTAATGGTGCCGTTGATCACATAACAGATGGCCCCCGGTTTACAGGCGGATGAACCGTTCAGTGGAAACGCAGGACAGGGCAGCAGGATGAGAAAGGCGAGCAATATGGCAGGTGAAAAGTAAAAAGTGAAAAGTGAAAAGTGACTGGTGAACCGGGAACCGGGAACCGTGAACCAGGAACCGCATGCTATAGTTTCTTTTCCGGGTCTCATGATTCTGTCATTTTGAGAAATTCCTCTTCGGAAATAATTTTAACACCCAGTGATTCGGCTTTTCTGCGTTTTTCGGGTCCCATGTTTTCGCCTGCCAGGAGGAATGAGGTTCGTGAGGATACGGCTGATATATTTTTGCCCCCGTGGTCTTCAACGGCCTGTTTGATCTCGTTGCGTGAAAATTTCTCAAACACCCCGCTAACAACGAATGTAAAGCCCTCAAGTTTGCTGCTTTTCCTGGCTGATTCTTCTCCTGTGAATGCCAGCTGGACTCCGTGCATCTTCAGTCTCTCAATGAAAGTTGTGTTTTTAGGTGTATCCAGCCATAAGCGCAGGCTTTGGGCGATCTTATCACCGATTTCCTCAACATCGGTAAGCTCCCCGGGACCTGCCATCCGCAGTTTATCAAAAGATCCGAAATGACGGGCAAGCTTTTTCGCAACCGTTTCTCCCACATACCTTATGCCCAGCGCAAACAATACCCTGTCGAAAGGTATAGCCCTGGATGCCGATATCCCGTTCAGGATATTGGCCACGGTTTTTTCACGGAATTTCACCACCCTGTCTTTTTTTTCGCGTTCTCCCCTGTATGATTTTTCAAGCCCTATCAGCTGTTCATATGTCAGCTCATACAGGTCGGCCGGGGAACTCACGAGACCATTGTCAAACAGTATCTCGATCTTGCCTTCTCCCAGGCTGTCAATATTCATAGCCCTGCGGCTGATAAAATGTTCCAGTTTGCCTTTGATCTGTGGCGGGCATACTGTTTCGTTAGTGCATAACCAGGCAGATTCGCCTTCCTTCCTTACAAGGGCTGACCCACATTCAGGGCAATTCTGTGGAAATCTGAGCGGAAGTGAACCTGGCGGCCTGAATGAAAGATCCACACCGGTGATCTTGGGAATGATCTCTCCTCCCTTTTCAACAAAAACAGTATCGCCTGTTCGCACATCCAGCCCGGCGATGACATCGGCATTATGCAGGGTGGCCCGTTTTACGACAGTTCCGGCAAGCTGCACCGGTTTGAGATTAGCCACGGGGGTGACAGTACCGGTCCTGCCTACCTGGAAATCGACCGAGACCAAAACCGTGGAAGCTTCTTCGGCTTTGAATTTATATGCGATAGCCCAGCGTGGTGATTTGGCGGTATAGCCGAGCTGTTCCTGTTGTGCAAAGGAATTCACTTTAATGACTACGCCGTCAGTATCAAAAGGAAGCTCTTTGCGGGCATGGTCCCAGGTGTTAATGTAATCAAAGATGTCGTCGATGGTTTTGCATCGCACCATATATTCTGAAATCCTGAACCCCCAATTCTTTGCTGCTTGCATTGATTCATAATGGCTCCCGAAAGGGATGTCGCGGCATTGGATGGAATACAGGAAACAATCCAGCTTCCGTTTTGCAACTTCAGCAGAATCCTGCATTTTAATACTTCCTGATGCGGCATTTCTCGGGTTTGCGAAAGGTTCTTCCCCTTCTTCCTCCTTCTGCAGGTTCAGGGCATTAAAACTTGAATGCGGCAGTATGATCTCTCCCCTTATCTCAAACAAAGCGGGATAGCCCTGGCCCCGGAGTTTTAAAGGGATGCTGCGGATGGTTTTTACATTGGTTGTCACATCGTCACCCTGGACGCCATCGCCCCTGGTCACAGCCTGGACAAGCTTTCCATCGAGGTAGGTAAGCCCTATGGCAACTCCGTCGAATTTAAGCTCGCATACATATTCCATATCCTCGCCGATCAGTTTATGTATCCTGTCCTCGAAATCCCTGATATCCTGCTCCGAATACGTGTTCCCAAGCGAAAGCATGGGATATTTATGGATAACCTGCCTGAACTCCTTTGTAATTCCTCCTCCGATATGCTGGGTAGGGGAGTCGGGAAAACGGAAATCGGGAAACTCATTTTCAAGAGCTGACAATTCACTGAGTTTCATGTCAAACTGGTAATCGCTGATCAAAGGGCGGGAAAGGACATAATACTGGTAATTATGCCTGCGGATTTCCTCTGAGAGTTCCTCTATCCTCAGCCTTGCCTGCCCGGGTTCCATATTTATTTCAATTTCCAGAGACCAAATTTAATTCTTAAAACTGTAAAAAAATACCGGAACAATTCGTTTTTCAGATTTGTTTTTGACAAACCGCCCAGCCTGTCCTTATAAACCACAGGGATTTCAATAATAGGATGTTTCAGGCGCTGCATGGCATATAGGAAACGGATGTAATAGTCACCATATCCGAAAAATATTTTTTCGGCAGGCAGGTCGTTAAGGATCCCTTTCCTGAAACAGAAATATCCGCTCAGGTTATCGGTAGTCTGCATTTTCAGGGTGTAATGGATAAATTTATTGAAGACCTTGCTTCCTATGTAACGGAAACGGGAGGTCTCCATACCTCCTCCGATCACATAACGGGAACAGGATGCTATTTCAAAATAATCGGTAATGTTTACGAGCAGGGGGATGAGTTTTGGTGGATGGTTGAAATCGGTGTCCATTATGATCACCTTATCGCCTTCACTCTGCCTGATCCCGTAAAGGATCGCGGTGGCAAGGCCTTTCTCTTTTTCCCTCAGTAATGGTTTAATCCTGGGGTTGCCATTCCATTTTTCGGCTACAGCCTTGAATGTCCCATCGGGACTGTTATCGTCAACAACAAGGATCTCAAAGGTTATGGGGTGGGAGTCGAGGATGTCATAAATTTCTAATATAAGCGCATTTATGGCATCACGTTCGTTATAGGTAGGCAGGATTACACTTAGGTTCATGCTGAATATTTCTTATAAGCCCTGATGAGACAAGCCGCAATGTAATCAATCTTTTCTTCCTCAAGGCCTACATAGGTTGGCAGGCTGAGTCCTTCCCCGGCAATGAGGATGCTGTTCGGGTTCTCTCCCCTCATGAATTTCTGATCTTTATAGAACGACATGAAATGGATGGGGTAGAACACCGGCCGGCTGTCAATATGTTTGCGGCTTAGTTCGCTTATCACTACATCGCGTGTCTCAAAGCCCATGCCTTTCAGCCTTACCGTTACAAGCCAGTTCACATTGCGGTTGCCGTGGGTCTCCTGGAAACAAATACCCTGGCAGGACGACAATTGTTCCTTATATCGCCTGAGGATGGCATCCCTGGAAGCCAGCAGCGAATCAAGCTGTTCAAGCTGGGCAAGTCCGACTGCCGCCTGCATATTGGTCATTCGGTAATTGAACCCGAGGTTGTCGTACCAGTATTTTTTATTACGGTTCATCCCGTGGTCCCTGAGGATCCTCATTTTTTCGGCCAGTTCATCATCATTTGTGAGGCACATCCCGCCTTCACCCGTAGTCATGATCTTGTTGCCGAAGAAACTGAAGCAGCTTATATGGCCGAAGGTTCCGACTTTTCGGCCCTGCAGCAGTGCTCCCGTTGCTTCGGCACAGTCTTCGATAACGAGTAAGTTGTGCTCAGCCGCAATGTTCATAATTTCAACCATCCTTGCCGGGTTGCCGTAAAGGTGTACCGGGATTATGGCCTTAACTGCTTCTCCGATCGCGTTTCGTATGCAGCCGGGGCTTAGGTTCCAGTCGTCGGCTTCCACATCGGTGAGCAGGGGTGTTGCATTGCAATAGCGCACAGAGTTTGAAGTGGCGATAAATGTAAGGTCGGGCACTATCACTTCTTGGCCGGCTGTGACACCCGAAGCGGCCAGGGCGAGATGTAGGGCAATGGTGCCATTATGCGTCGCAATACCGTGTTTCATTCCGTGGTACCTGGCAAATTCCATCTCGAAACGTTCGATATACGGCCCAATAGAACTGATCCAGCCTGATTCCAGGGCATCAAGCACGTACTTCTTCTCATTTCCCAGGAAAGAAGGCCTGGCTATCTGAATTCTTTTTTCGGTCATCAGTTTTGGCTGTCGGCTATGGTTTTTTTTCAGGAAAAAATTCAGCATTCCTGTATATGTATACGGTTTTGTTCCGGTTTATCGGATTCATCCAATGAACGAGCCTGTCGATGAAGCCGGGTTCTATTGTGGTTTCGTAGACCAGGAACGGAAGGTATTTCCTGATCTTCACTACCATGGGTTCTATGCTTTTGTCACCGGTGAACAGCACAAACCTGGGAGCAGATGATCTGCCTCCTTTGAGGGAATATACCATGATGCTGTCAAGGCTGCGGTCACCATTCTTTTCATTGCTCATTACAGGCCACTGGCCGAGGTAAAATTTCGGGAACATTTCAGGGTTATTCCCGTCGTCGATAGCCGTCATAAAACCTATTCCCTGGTATTTTGATAAATAAGTCATGCTTTCGGCCATGGACCTTTTGGAATAGGTAAAAGTAAATACAAGGAGGATAACTGAATTGATGGCCCAGAAAACGATCCAGCAGGTACGCAGGAGGGTCAAATGTTTTCCCCAGTATACCGATCTTTCCCGGAATTCCATCCAGCCTATGCTGCCGATTATAATAAAAAGCGGGATCATAGGTATGATAAACCTTTCCTGTTTGTTCGGTACCCAGCAATGGAAAGCGAAAAAAAGCAGGGTGGGGAAGAAAATATAGAAATACTGTTTCCATTTTCTTAAAAACCCCCAGAAAAGGAAAATGCTTACCGGGGGGATCAGCATTCCGCCGATTACAAGAAAGTAATTATACCAGGGAAGATTGATATAATCATTGATTTCGTTGAGGCATAAAGTGGCGTAGGAGTATATCTCAATAAAAGGTTTTCCCCAGATTATAAAGTCAATGCCTCCCTGGACCAGGCTGAAAGTCAGTAAAGACCCCGCTGCAAGTGAGAGCAGGAATTTGAACCTGCCTGTAAAAAGAAGCCACAGGCCGAGGCCAAGCGGGAAAAAGACAGCCTGGAACCGGATGTCGGTAGCCAGGCCTAAGAAAAGCCCGGAGATAAACCAGTTGAGGACCTGTTTCTCTTTGTTCCCAGGTTTTGTAATAACCCAGAATCCCAGGATGATGAAAGGCACGCAAACCATCTCGACAAGATTTCTCACGCTCATCCAGGGCATGAACCAGAACAGGGCAAGCAGGATGCCCGCAAGACGGGCTGGTTTTTTGCCACCCAGGGTTTCGGCGATCCTGTACCCGTAAAATACAGTTACAAGGGACCATGCCGCCAGGGAGGTCCTCATAAACAGCATCTTTACCTGCGGGTCACGGATGTGAATCAGCTTCATAAGCGTAAAAAAAAGGAAGTTGACCATGGGGTAAAACAGATTATGGCCGGTGGGTCCTGTATTCCCCGGACTGTAGGGGAGCCAGTTGTTGTAATCATGGCCGTCGACCCACGACTGGGCTGACTCAATGACAATATAATGGTCATCGAACATGCCCCATCCTTTGGCGAAAATGGCTGCAAGCAAACGGAAGAGTATCGCCAAAGCCATGATCAGCACCAGGGACTGATCATCCCAGTATTTACGTATCTGCATCCAGCTTATTCTCAGGCCAGTTGGATCCACTCGTAATAGTAGTACCCAAGCTCAACAGGGTTGATACACATTACAGGGATCTGGGCCTCGTTGAACATCAGTTTTTCGTCCCATGACGACATGCTGAAACCGGGAACGTCAACATTAGGCCGGGTCATGATCATTATCATATCGGCATGATTCGAGGCGGAATAGGAGAGCACCTGTTTCGCAAAATCACCCTTGGGCTCGGCATAAGTGGTTTCATGGTTAATGTTCTCTTCGTTGAGGGCGTCGGAGATCTGGCGGGTGATGATCTTCAAACGGCTGTTCAGCCCTTTCTCGGTTTCCATTGCCTGGAAAATATGGATCTTCGATTTGAACAGTTTCGCTATCATTTTAATCCACTGTACCGTTTGCCTTGATTCAAGATCGTTGGAGACAGGAAGGACGATGTTCTCGTATCCCTGCTTGAAGGATCTTTTTTGAACGACGATTACAGGCACAGGAGATTCGGAAACCACCCGGAGGGCATAGCTGCCGAATACATGTTGCAGGCCTTTCTTCCCATGGGTGCCAAGGATCATCACATTGGCTTTTAACCTGGTGGCAACTTCGTTGATCGTGCTGAAGATACTTCCTTCTTCAGCTATCGTATCAACAACAACATCATATTTCTTCTCGTAATACGACTTGTACTCCTTCAGCCTTTTCTCCACATAATCGGTCCCCACATTCTTCTTCTTCAGGGCCGATTTGGTTTCATTGTTGATGACATGGAGGATGACCGCCTTATACTTGAGAAAGCGGGCAAGATGGATCCCATGGATAACTGCATTTCCGCAGACCTCGGAAAAATCGGTTGGGATCAGGATGATGTTTTCGTATTTGGTCTCTTTTGATTTTTTTGTTGCCATAAGCTTATTATTTCAGTTAGGTTCTCTGTTTTTTTCGGGCCCCGCAATAAAGTTGCGGATTTTGTGAAATAATCGTGTTCACTGAGAAATTTTATCTGGATATCGAGCCAGGAGGCCAGGTTGGTTTTTCGGATGCCGAAATGGTTCCATTCATGCTGCAGTTCGAAAGAGTGGATGAAAAAATCTTCCCTTCCAAGGTAATCGAGATCGGCATCACAAAGCACCTGTTCAGCGATTGATGAAGCTTTCTGGGGAAGGCGGGTGACCATGATAAGGCCGCTGATCACCGCGATCTCCTCTTTGCTTAAACCAAATCCAGGCAGGAACCGGGAAGCCAGCCCGACCGATGCCGACTCGTGGTCGACATACTTAACCAGCATGCCTGAATCGTGAAAAAGGGCTGCTATTTCCATCAGCCTCGCTTCTTCTTCGGGTATCCCTTCCATTCCGACCAGCCTCAGGGTTGCAGCATGCACGTCGAGCGTATGCCCGATGCAGTGGTATGTGTAAGCCGGGTCGAGCTCCTTACTGAGTTTATCAATAATAAAGGATTTGGCTCCCTGGAAATCCATAAGGTTTCATTAGGACAATGAAATGTAAAAATAGCAAAAAAGAAAAATGAAATGGCGGGGAAGTCAGAAATTCTTTAACAGCTTAATTGTCTCTTCCGGATCGGAGGAAGCAAATACCGTATTACCAGCTACCAAAATGCCTGCACCTTCTTTGACCAGCATGGGGGCATTGTTAAGGTCCACGCCCCCGTCGATCTCGATCATGGCCGATGAATTCTTTCTCAGGATGAGTTCTTTGAGCTCCCTTACTTTTCTGTAAGTGTTCTCAATGAATTTCTGCCCGCCGAAACCCGGGTTCACGCTCATCAGCAGGATCATGTCGGTATCGCCGATGATATCGTAAAGCAGACTTACCGGGGAATGGGGATTGAGCACGACGCCGGCTTTTGCACCTGATTGTTTAATCAGGTATACCGTACGGTGAAGATGGGTGCAGGCTTCCGAATGAATACTTATAATATCTGCCCCTGCTTTGCGAAATCTCTCGATGTAGCGGTCGGGATCGACGATCATAAGATGAACATCAAGCGGCTTGCGCGCTGCCGTTTTGATCTTCTCAATGACAGGCAGGCCAAAGGAAATGTTGGGAACAAAAACACCGTCCATCACATCCAGGTGGAACCAGTCGGCCTGGCTACGGTTTACCATCTCTATATCTTTCTCAAGATTGAGGAAGTTTGCACTTAAAAGGGATGGTGCAAGAAGATGAGACATATTTGAAATTATTCGATATTCCTTTCCTTCATCATTTACCCTAAATACGTTTTAAGGATCTTACTCCTTGAGGTGTGTTTAAGTCTGCGGATTGCTTTTTCCTTGATCTGACGCACCCGTTCGCGGGTAAGGTCGAAGCGTTCACCGATTTCTTCCAGGGTCATGGGGTGGCTTCCGTTAAGGCCGAAATACAAGCGGATCACATCGGCTTCCCTCTGGGTGAGTGTTGAAACAGCACGTTCTATTTCCTTTTTCAGGGATTCGTATAGCAGCCCGTTATCGGGTGTAGTGTTTTCTTCACCTTTAAGGACGTCGTACATGGTATTATCTTCGTCCTGGATAAGAGGGGCATCCATGGAGACATGCCGGCCGGAATTTCTCAGGGATTCTTTAACCTCATTTTCGGATATTTCGAGGAGATGGGCTATTTCGTCGGAATTCGGCTCCCTTTCATACTGCTGTTCGAGCTGGGCATAGGCTTTGTTGATCTTGTTGATGGAACCGATCTTGTTCAAAGGCAGCCTTACAATTCTCGATTGTTCAGCCAGGGCCTGGAGGATCGACTGGCGGATCCACCATACGGCATAGGAGATGAATTTAAAACCACGGGTTTCGTCAAAACGCTGTGCAGCCTTGATCAGGCCCAGGTTCCCTTCATTGATAAGGTCGGGCAGGCTGAGCCCCTGGTTCTGGTATTGTTTTGAAACCGAGACCACAAACCGAAGGTTAGCTTTGGTAAGTTTTTCCAGGGCACCCTGGTCGCCTTGCTTGATCCTCTGGGCCAGGGATACTTCTTCGTCGGCTGTGATGAGTTCAACTTTGCCGATTTCCTGCAGATACTTGTCTAACGACGCGGTTTCGCGGTTGGTAACCTGTTTCGTGATTTTCAGCTGCCTCATGCGCGTTGTCCTTTAGTTTTACCTGGGTTGATCAATTTTACGGAAAGTTGGGCCTAAGGTTACAATTTAATCATTTCTCGGATGCCTGTGGTCGGGCCTGTGTTCCGATCTGTGCTCCGGCCTCGGGCCGCTGCGATGGCTTTCTTTCTGCTCCGGCATGCCTTCAGGCTTGGGCAACAGGACCTTCCTCGACAGTTTTAACTTTCCTGTCTTAGGGTCGACTTCGATAAGTTTTACTTCAACTTCATCTCCGACTTTCAGGGCATCCTCGACTTTTTCAAGGCGCCTCCATTCAATTTCGGAAATATGCAGCAGTCCGTCCTGGTTAGGAAGGATCTCGATAAAGGCGCCAAAAGGCTGGATATTTTTTACTTTACCTTTATATATTTCGCCGACCTCAGGTACGGCTACAATTCTCTTGATCTTGTCGAGGACGGCATCCCTGGCGGCTATGTTATCTGCAACAATGTCGATAACACCGAATTCACCAACTTCTTCGATAACGATGGTAGTCCCTGTTTCACGCTGCATCTCCTGGATAACCTTGCCCCCGGGGCCGATAATTGCGCCGATAAATTCACGGGGTATCTTGATCTGGGTGATGCGGGGCACGAATGGCTTGTAATCTGCACGGGGCTGGGTAATAGTCTTGGCCATTTCACCAAGTATGTGCATCCTTCCGCGTTTTGCCTGTTCCAGGGCTTCTTTAAGTATGTCATAGGAAAGGCCGTCACATTTAATGTCCATCTGGCAGGCTGTAATCCCGTCGGCAGTGCCGCATACCTTGAAGTCCATGTCGCCGAGGTGGTCTTCGTCGCCAAGGATATCCGAAAGAACGGCGTATTTCCCGGTCTTCATATCGGTGATAAGGCCCATTGCAATGCCCGACACCGGTTTTTTGATCTTCACACCGGCATCCATCAGTGCGAGCGTCCCTGCACAAACTGTCGCCATTGAGGAAGAACCATTGGATTCGAGGATGTCTGAAACAATGCGGATGGTATAGTGGCTGTCTTCGTCGGTAGGAAGAACAGGTTTCAATGCGCGGAGTGCGAGATTGCCATGGCCAATCTCCCTTCTGCTTGTACTGCGGATAGGCTTCACTTCTTTGGTTGCAAAGGGCGGGAAGTTGTAATGCAGCATGAAGTTTGTTTTACCTTCGATTACAGCGCCGTCAACAACCTGTTCGTCAAGTTTGGTCCCCAGTGTGACTGTGGTCAGCGACTGGGTCTCTCCCCTTGTGAAGACAGCGGAACCATGGGCAGCCGGAAGATAATCGACCGAGCTCCAGATAGGGCGTATCTGGTCTAATTTGCGGCCGTCAACGCGAATACGTGCGTCAAGGGTTGCATTCCTGATCGCTTCCTTTTCAAGATGATGGTAGTAGCGACCGGTCATAGGTGCATACTTTACCTTTTCTTCTTCGGAAAGTGTAGCCAGGAACTCTTCTTTTATCGCATCTATGATAGTTTTGCGCTCGTGCTTGTCGGCAACGCCTTTTGCTGCCATGGCGTAAATCTTGTCGTAGCAGGCTGCCTGTATCTTTTGCATGTATTCTGCATCATTGACCTCATGGCAGTATACCCGCTTGACTTTTGATGACTCGACCTGTGATGCAAGGTCGGCCTGGGCCCGGCATTGTACTTTGATTGCTTCGTGGGCCACACGGAGAGCTTCGACCATTGCATCTTCCGACACTTCTTTCATTTCACCTTCCACCATCATGATGTTCTCCATGGTTGCACCGACCAGGATATCGATATCGGCATTGGCGAGGTCTGAAATGTTCGGGTTGACAACAAACTGTCCGTTGATCCTGGCCACGCGCACTTCGGATATCGGGCCAAGAAATGGAATGTCGCTTACTGCAAGGGCTGCAGAGGCTGCAAGGCCTGCGAGGGCATCAGGCATGATATTCCTGTCGGCAGAGATCAGGGTTATGATCACCTGGACTTCTGCGTGATAATCATCAGGGAAAAGGGGTCTTAAGACACGGTCAACAAGACGTGCGATCAATACTTCATAATCTGATGGCCTTGTTTCGCGTTTGAAGAAGCCGCCCGGAAAACGGCCGGCTGCTGCGTATTTTTCGCGGTATTCAACTGAAAGCGGCATGAAATCAACATTTTCGCCTGCTTCCTGCCTGGCAACCACGGTGGCCAGTAACATGGTATCGCCCAGCTTGACAACAACGGAACCGTCGGCCTGCTTTGCAAGACGTCCGGTTTCAATACTTACCTCGCGACCGTCGGGGAGCTGGAAAGTTTTTAAAATAGGGTTCATTTGGAATAATACTTTTATGTATGGGCCCGGATTTTCTGGTTTATTATTGGAAGCTGTAAGCCCGGGATGAAATTCTTACAGTCTTTCAGATAGTAAAAGAGGCAATTAAATGAATTGCCTCTTTTACAATTCCGCAAAGAAATTAGTTATTTACGGATATTCAGTTTCTTGATGATTGACCTGTAACGGCTGATCTCTTTTTTCTTCAGGAAATCAAGCAAACGACGGCGTTTTCCGACAAGTGCAACCAGTGATCTTTCGGTAGCCATGTCTTTCTTGTTCACCTTCAGGTGCTCGGTAAGATGCTGGATTTTCATGGTAAACAATGCGATCTGGGCTTCAGCTGAACCAGTGTCAAACTCGGATTTTCCGTGCTCTTTAAATGCTTTCTTCTTAACTTCAGGTGCTAAATTCATTTTCTGACAACTTAAATTAACGTATTTTTTAGGGTACTAAAATCGGGCTGCAAAATTACACAATTCTTTGGATTTTACCAAATGTTTGTGAGAATTTGCTTAATTTTTCAGCAAATGGAATTTAGTACCTTTGAATTGTGATAGTGACCCGGGTAGGGAGACAGGTGACTGGTGACTGGTGACTAAACACTGTTCACTGTTCACCGTTCACTGTTCACTGTTCACCGTTCACTGTTCACTGTTCACTGTTCACTGTTCACTGTTCACTGTTCACCGTTCACCATTCACTGTTCACCAAAATATATGCCTATGTTCAGTAATCCTAATCCTTCTGTCCTCCAGGCGCAGCGAGACTTTTTCCTTACCTGTGCAACCAGGGACCCGGAGTTCCGGGTCAAACAGCTTAAGATCCTCCGAAAAGCTATTCTAGCCTATGAGGAAAGATTGTATGAGGCTTTCTGGAAGGACCTCCGGAAATCAAAATTCGAGGTGTATGCCACTGAAATAGGATTTGTACTGGAAGAACTGGGGCTGCATATCCGCAACGTCCACCGTTGGTCCAAACCCCAAAAAACCGGCACAAACCAGCTGCTGCACTTCTGGTCGAAGAGCAGGATATACCAGGAACCTTTTGGGTTGGTGCTTGTCATGGCTCCGTGGAATTACCCTTTTCAGTTATTGATCAATCCCCTTATCGGGGCAATTTCAGCTGGAAACTGCGCAGCACTGAAACCTTCAGAACTTACGCCAACCATTGCCGGTGTAATGGGTGAAATGATTGGGGAATACTTTAGCACTGAATACATTTCATTTTTTAACGGGGACGTTGAATTGAGCAAAGCTTTGCTCAATGAGCATTGGGACCTGATTTTCTTTACCGGCAGCCCTGCGGTTGGTCGTTTTGTAATGGAATCGGCAGTAAAAAATCTTTGCCCGCTTGTCCTCGAACTTGGCGGCAAAAGTCCGTGCATCGTAGATGCCGGCGCCAGGCTTGAGGTGGCTGCAAGCCGCATCGTATGGGGCAAATTCCTAAATGCCGGACAAACATGTATTGCCCCCGATTACCTGTTTGTCCATTCTTCGGTGAAAGACGAATTCCTGCATCTGATGAGTAAAAAAATTACCCGCTATTTCGGGGCCAATCCAAAAGAAAGCAAGGATTTCCCCAGGATCGTCAGTGAAGGCAAGACCCAGAGGCTGGCAGGCTTCCTGAGCCATGGAAAACTGATTGCAGGGGGTGAAGTCGACATCCATGACCGTTTTATTTCTCCTACCATACTTGATGATATTAAACCTGACGATCCGATCATGCAGGAAGAGATCTTCGGCCCGATACTGCCGGTCATGGAGTTCAGCGACATCAGCGTCGTTTTCAATTATATCAACTCACATCCCAAGCCGCTGGCCCTTTATTATTTCTCGGAGGACAAGGCCGGCCAGTCGGAGGTCCTCGAAAAAACTTCCTCGGGTGGTGCCTGCATCAATGACGTTATCATCCATATTGCCAATTCGAACATGCCGTTCGGTGGAGTGGGGAATTCAGGGATGGGGAAATATCATGGAAAGTATAGTTTTGAAGCATTCTCGCACCAGCGGGCGGTAATGTCAAAGTCAACACGAACAGATGTGCCGGTAAGGTATCCGCCCTATAATGGCAAACTGGGCATTCTTAAGATGTTATTGAAGTAGTTTTAATCCAGATGTAACAATGCAGGAGCGGATTCGTCAAACTGACAATAAAATAAAACCTTTATGGAAAATATAAAAGAAGAATTCTGGGTAAAAGGTGAAGAACTTGTTGAAAAAGTCAAAGAGCTCATTCACGAAGGCAATGTGAGAAGGCTCATCATCAAGGACGAAACAGGGAAGGTTTACCTGGAGATCCCTGTAACCGTTGGTGTTATAGGGGCTCTTATTGCCCCGATGCTGGCTGCGGTCGGCGCGGTTGCTGCCATGGTGGCGCATTTGCAGATTGAGGTCATACGTACCGGGGAACCTGGGAAGAAAGAGTGAACTGTTTCGCAGTTGGCAGCCATGAGCCATGAGCCATGAGCCATGAAGTAGTAGTCACCAGTCACCAGTCACCAGTCACGAATCACTGTTCACCAGTCACCGGTAAACAGTCATTCGACGCGTTCATCCATATTGCAAATGAGAGTTCCGCCTGAAGTTCCAGCATACGAAACCCATTCTGGGTGCTGGCGCCTGATTCACGCGCCAGGCGCAGGAGTTTTGTTTCAGCGGGCTTGTAGATAAGGTCATAAACAAAATGGCGGGGGCCCAGCAGGGCGAAAGGCAGGGGAGGGGCCGAGCCTGTATCGGGAATCATTCCGGCCGGCGTGCAATTGACAATAAAGGTGAACTTCTCAAGCAGTGCGGAGGTGAGTTCATCATACCTGATTGTCAGCACATCCTTTTTTGTCCTCGAAACATTCAGTATTTCAACCCCCATCTCCTTCAGAATATAAGCGATGGCCCTGGATGATCCACCTGTTCCAAGTATGAGGGCGTGGGTATGATTAAAATCAGGGTTAAGGGAATTTTTAAATCCTCCGGCATCGGTGTTGTAACCCCTGAGTTTAACCTCAGGGCCGGAACGATTTATTATAACCGTATTAACGGCCCCGATTTCCCTGGCCAATGGATCGAGATAGTCAAGAAATTGGATGATGCTTTGTTTATGGGGTATTGTGACATTAAAACCTTGCAGGCCGGGCGTGTTTGAGATCAAAGGCCTTACCTCATCCGCCGACAATAAAGGGAAGAGGGAATATGAATAATCTGTCAATCCCTCCCGCTCAAACTTTTTCGCAAAATACAGGGCTGAAGCGGAGTGTTCAAGGGGATAACCGATCAGTCCGAACCTGTGGTACCGTATGTTCAAACCTGCTGAAACTTTTTCAGTTTTTCGGGAAGGAACTGGAAAAATGTATCTCCCCTCAGCCCGAGTCTCAATGTTTCCAATGGAATAATTTCTGAAGGAGGTATATTCCCGAGGTTCACGTTAGCTCCAAAATGCTTGATAAACCAAACCTGCTGTGATTTAAGCGGGGCTTCCCAGATGATCTTCTGGATGTCGACTTTGCTGAGGATTTTATTGATCAGGGCCACATGGGCTTTTCCAGTAGGCCTGTAAATGCCTACATTACCGCTTTCCCTTGCTTCCCCGATGACCTTGAAGGAGCCGGCCTGCAATTCCTTCTGCATCATCTCAATCCATTTGCTCGGTGATATCAGGATGCCTGATTCCTTGGAACCGACTTCCGAGAGAACAGTATACTGCCTGGAAAGGATGTTGATGTGTTCGCATTTGACATCATGGTCGATATTCATCGAACCATCGGAGATCTCAACGGTATCAAGACCCAGCTGGTCAATGTATTTCCTGTAATCGTCAAAGCGGTCCCGAATGAAAAAGGCTTCAAAAAGGGTTCCGCCGAGATAAACTTTGAGACCACCTTCCTTATATACTTTGATTTTCTTTTGCAGGTCACGGGTAACCAGTGATGTGCCAAAACCGAGCTTGACGTAATCTATAAATTCACTGCCAACAGATACGAGGTCTTCGGCTTCACGCACGCTGAGACTTTTATCCATTACCATGGCAATTCCGTTCTGACGCGGTTTTAATGATCGTTCAGGTAAAAAAGGAAGGTCAATGTTCATCATAGTTTTTATTTTTTATGGGCTTCAATAATTTCAATAACGGCAGGATGCTGCTGGGCTTCGGGGAACATGGTAAACAAACGCTTATACCCGTTAAAGTCCATCCCCAGGGCTTTTGAAAGGGTTTCGTTAGCTTGCTTAGGTTTGCCCAGCAGGAAAAGGTAATAGGCCATCCCGAAGAAAAAATCAGGATTCTCATCATGGTATTTAAGGCCTTCAAGAAGTACATCATAAGCTTCCTGGTGGAGCTTTACATCGGCATAGGCAACAGAAAGGTCAAGCCAGACATCCGGGTCATCGGGATTCAGTTCAATTGCTTTCCTGTAAGCAGGTACCCCTTCGTCAAAACGGTTTAATTTGATGTACATGTCGCCAAGCATCGACCAGTATTCAGGTACTACCGGGGATAATTTAATTGCTTTCCTTATATATGAGAGTGAGGTCTGGGGTTTCCCAAGTTCATCATAGGCTATCCCTATTCCCATCCATGCATCGGCAAAATCACTGTCAAGGGTGATCGCTTTCTTGTAATAGTCAATGGCGTAATCGAACTGGCAGAGCTTTTCATAGCACTCACCTATATAATAATAGGTTAAAGGTTCAGGGTCTTCATAATACAAGGTCTCCAGGTAAGTTTGGATAGCCTTTTCAAACATGCCGGCATTCGCATAGCAATTGGCTTTGTTAAAATAGGCGGAAGAGAAGGATTCGTCAATTGCAATGGCATAATCATAAGCTTCTACCGATTTATCAAACTCTTCCATATTCCCGTAAGCAACACCCAGGTTGAACCAGGAGACCTTTGAATAGGGATGGTCGTCGAGGAAGGTTTTAAAGAAATGAATACAGTTTTCGGATTGCCTTGTGATCTCAAAACAAAATGAGATTTCAAACAAAGCGGCTTCGTTCTCAGGATTTATCCTGATCGCCTCTGTAAGATATTTGATGGCTTGCTTATATTTTCCAAGGTTCTCATATTCAAAGGCCAGGCTAACGTAAATGTCATCCTGGTCCTCGCTGCTTTCCAATGCATTCTTGTAAGACTGAATTGCTTTCTCGGAACGTTCGAGCTGGCTGTACAGGTTCCCTTTCTGGACCTGGAATTCAGAATCGGAAGCCTCGGAATGATCGAGTTCCTCAAGGAGGGTCAGTGCTTCATGGTCTTTCTTTGTATGGATGAAATACTGCACCTGTTTAAGAAGGATCAATGGGTTATTCTGGTGCTGTCGCAGTGCTTTTTTCAGGCATTGAAGGGCAGAGGGGAGGTCGTTGAGATAAAGATAGTAGTCAATAATATCTTCGTATTCAAAAACATCAAAAAAATGCTGTTCCTTATGGTTGATCATGTCCTCATAATTCCTTACAAGGGCAATCAGCTCAGGGTCGAACTGTGATTCAAAAGGATCTTCCATAAATATTACCTCAGAGAAGCGCAATAAGCAAATTCCATGCAAAAATAGTAAATTCCGGCATGCGCTGGCTTATTGGGGCAGCTGCATTATTTTTCAGGCACTGGAAATTTTTGAAAACAGGATCTTTAAACAGGGGCTAAGGCCGGAGGTTTCATAAGCTGATTTTGCTAATTGGTTTAAGTTCAAATTGTAATCCTGTTGATAAATAATTATATCTTTGAGGCATAATTCACTCGACGTTCGAATTAAATATACGCATATGGATAGGTCATTACGGGCGCCCCAGGACATTAAATACATTGTCGAAGAGCTTGACAATATCAATGAAACTGTTAATCTTGAGGCAATTAGCAAGTTGCATCGTATTGCAAAACATTCGGAAGAATTTCGTCCGACTGTTTTTGACAATTTATGTTCGTTTGTGCGCAAAGTGACTTCAGAGGAAGAATACCGCATGCGGGAGAGGCCCAGTTTTAAGATTCAAAATATTTTGAATCTCCTGGTTGCCGATGAAACAGAAAGAGTAATTTATAAAGATATACCTGCAGATTTGCACGAGAGCTATCTCCAGAGGGCTATTCTGAAAGGGGCCGATCTGAGGGGTGCCGACCTGAAGGCGGTTAATCTCAGCAAGTCGAACCTGAAAGGGGCAAGCCTGAGGGGAGCCGATTTAAGCCTGGCCGACCTGAGGGGAGCCGACCTGAGGGGGGCTGACCTGAGGGGGGCATATATCAAAGGGGCTGACCTGAGTTCGGCAAACCTGAGCAAGGCGACCTTAGGAAAGGCAAACCTGAAAGGATCAAACCTGAGTAAGGCAAACCTGAGTGAAACCGATTTCAATGGAACAAACCTGAATGGTGCAAATCTTTGTGAAGCATACCTGGGGGAGGCAAACCTGAGTAATGCAAACCTGAACAGGGCCGATCTTAGCCGGGCTGATCTCAGGGCAGTGAATTTAAGCAAGGCAAACCTGAATGGCGCCAACCTTGCAGGGTCCAATCTCAGGGGAACAAATCTGAGCGAGGCCGACATGAGTAAGGCCAACCTGAGCCAGGCCAACCTGAGAGGGGCGCTTCTTATCAGGACAAACCTGAGTGAGGCCAATCTGAGCAGAGCTGAACTGAGCAAAGCTTCTTTGAGTAAAGCTGACCTCAAAGGGGCTGATCTCAGCGGGGCAACATTCAGGCTGGCAATCATGAGCGAGGCCGACCTGAGCGGGGCCGACCTTAGTGAGGCCGATCTTACCGAGGTATACATGAACGATGCAAACCTGAGTGAGGCCAACCTGGAAAATTCCTGCCTTACCGGAGCGAAAATGGGCTGGGCCCTGCTTATCAGGACTAATCTGAGCGGGGCTAACCTCAGTAAGGTCAACCTCGGCGGTGCAATTCTCAGCGGCACAAACCTAACCGGGGCGAACCTTAGCGGTGCAAACCTGAGTGAGGCCAACCTGAGTAAATCAGACCTTAGCAAATCAGACCTTAGCAATGCCGATATGAGAGGGACAAACCTGAGCCCGGCAAACCTCAGCGAGGCATTTATAGACCGTCCCGACTGGATATCCAAATTACAAGACTGGAAGTGTACCGGTATCGAGGATATAGAGCGAAAATACGAGGTGATTGAAAGCAAGAAGGACGGGCAAGCTCTTTACAGGATAAGAGAGAAGGTGAAATTGAGCAAGACTTCCGGCAAAAAGCCTGCCCGAGCCGTTAAAAAAAAACCGGCAAATAAATAGCCTGGAAATAAATTGAAAAATATATTCTATGACTTTAATCAGTTCGATTAGTGGAATACGCGGAACCATTGGTGGAAAGGAAGGGCTGGGGCTTACTCCGGTTGACATCCTGAAATTTTCCTGTGCCTTTGCGCAATGGGTCAAAGAAGATTGCAGGAAAGACGCTCCCCTGATCATTGTCGGCAGGGATGCGAGGATTTCAGGTGAGATGGTCAATCACCTGGTTTGCGGAACCTTGATGTCTTGCGGAGTCGACATTATTGATATCGGCCTTACTACGACACCTACCACCGAGCTGGCAATAGGTTTTCATAATGCCGACGGAGGGATCATCCTGACGGCAAGCCACAATCCCATCCAGTGGAATGCGTTGAAACTGTTGAATTCTAAAGGGGAGTTCCTGACGGCTGCCGATGGAGAAAAGATACTCGAACTGTCGGCCAGGAAAGACTATAAATTTGCCGAAGTCAGGAACCTGGGGATTTGTTCATCCGACGATTCCTGCATTGAAAAGCATATTGAGAAAATACTTGAACTTGAACTCGTTGATACAGAGGCGATTAAAAAGGCTCATCTTACGGTCGTCATCGATGCTGTAAACAGTTCGGGAGGCATTGCGGTACCCTTGTTACTTCATGAGTTGGGAGTACATAAAATAATTCCGCTGTTTTGCGATCCAACCGGGGATTTTGCCCATAACCCGGAACCTCTTTCTGAAAACATAGGGGATCTTTGTGAAATTATAGTTAAGAACAAGGCGGATGTCGGGTTTGCAGTTGACCCTGATGTTGACCGCCTTGCCATTGTAAACCAGCTTGGCGAGCCATTTGGGGAAGAGTATACTCTTGTTGCCGTGGCTGACTATATCCTGGGTTATAAAGAAGGTAATACCGTATCAAACCTTTCCTCCACCCAGGCACTTAAAGTAGTTACCGAAAAGCATGGTGGAAAATACTTTGCCTCGGCCGTGGGGGAGGTCAATGTGGTGGAATGCATGAAAAAGCACCATGCCGTGATAGGTGGTGAAGGAAACGGCGGAGTAATTTACCCTGAATTGCATTACGGAAGGGATGCCCTTGTCGGGATTGCCTTGTTTTTATCCTACCTGGCCCGCTCGGGTAAAAACTGTTCACAGCTCCGGGATCAGTACCAGAACTATTTTATTTCCAAGAATAAAATCAATGTTACTTCGGAAATGGATATTGACAATATCCTGAAAAAGATTGCCGTACGTTATAAGAACCGCCCGGTTTCAGCTATCGATGGGATTAAAATTCATTTTGACGGGGAATGGGTCCACCTCCGAAAGTCAAATACCGAACCCATCGTAAGGATATACGCAGAAAGCAACATGCAGGAAAAGGCTGATCATCTTGCATTGAAACTGATGCATGATGTTGAGGAGATCACCAAGGGAAATGAGTAAGAAAAAGAAAAAAAAGGCAGTGAAATACAAGCAGGTGACGATCACCATCTCTGCACGCCAGAAAAAATCCCTGATGAATTTCTGCAAATCCAGGAAGAGTACTCCGAATAAGATCATTAAAAAAGCGATCCGCCCGCTGCTTGAGAACTATGAGAACCTGGAGGTGAACCATGTCTCCTCAAAAGTTAGCCAGCTCCAGCTCTTCAGCATGGAATAATGCTTACTGATTTTTTCTCTGAATAGTATTCTCGTAAGGGGTACGGTTTATAATTGAACGCCCCAGCGTGACTTCGTCGGTGTGCTCCAGTTCGTCCCCTACAGAAATTCCGCGGGCAATAGTGGTAACCGGGATGCTTGAAGCATGCAGTTTTTTGTAAAGGTAAAAATTCGTTGTATCCCCTTCAATGGTGGTGGGCAGGGCCAGGATCACCTCCGTTACCCGGCCTGATTCAACTTTTTCTACAAGCCCGGCTATGTTCAGGTCATCAGGGCCGATATTTTCCATAGGTGAGATGATCCCGCCAAGGACATGATAAACGCCTGTGTACTGACCGGTATTTTCAACAGCAATGACGTCGCGGATATCCTCAACCACGCAAACTGTTGATTTATCGCGCTTAGGGCTCCCGCATATTGAGCAAAGCTCTGCGTCACTTATGTTCCCGCACTCCAGGCAGTAACGGATCTCATTATGCATGCGGATTATGGACATGCCGAAGGACTCGGCGTCTTCCTTTCTTGATTTCAGGAGGTGCAGGGCCATCCTGAGAGCGGTCTTCCTTCCGATACCGGGAAGTTTAGCCAGTTCATTTACTGCAGCCTCAAATACTCTTGATGGTAGTGAATTCACTAAAAATTGTTTATTTTGCAAATGTAATCTTTTAGCTGTTTCATGATGAACCGCCTGATCTTGCTTTTTCTCCTTTTAGTAATGAATTTTCTTGCTTTCGGCCAGGAAGGCATTAACTTTACAGATGCCTCCGGCCTCAGGCAGGGGGCCTGGAGAAAATCAGACAAGGACGGACATAAAATATATGACGGGCAATTCAAAAATGGCATCCCTTATGGAGAATTCAGGTATTATTATGCAGACGGCAAACTTAAAACGGTTTCTGAATTTACCGGTGATGGAAAAACGGTGAGAACTGTTTCTTATTCTGAGAATGGACGCAAGATAGCTGAAGGCAACTACAGGAATGAAAAAAAGGACAGCACATGGAAATATTACAGCGACTATGACGGTGCGATGTTATCGGAAGAAACTTATTCCTCGGGATTGAAAAACGGAACCTCTGAAACATTTTATCCCAATGGCAGCATAGCCGAAGTGGTTAATTATCGACAAGGCAAAAAGGAAGGGGAGTGGATCCAGTATTTTGAAGACGGGAAGATGAAATTTAAAGGTTGGTATTCCAATGATGAGAATGATGGCCCTTTCGTTGCTTATTACCCCGGTGGACAGGTCAATCTGTCAGGAGCATATAAGGCCGGTCACAAGGATGGTACCTGGACATTTTATGAAGAGAATGGCCAGGTGATGAGATCCGAAAAGTACTCCGAGGGGGCACTAATAATAGAGAAAAATCAATAAAACCGCTTATGCAGGTAAAAACATTCAGCACAAATTCGGTCAAAGGCTTCCAGCAATGCTGGGATCAGATTACTGACAACGGGTTGCGCCCTAATGCAGCGATAATTTTTTCATCTGTTGAACTCCGCCTGGCTGAAATTATCTCATTCCTGGGCCCCAAAGGGGTCAGTGTATTCGGCAGCAGTTCCTGCGGTGAATTCCTTTATGACACCGACGGGAAAACCATCAGCGAGGGGGGCCTGGTTTGTTCCATGCTGGAACTGAAACCGGGTACATTCGATCTTCAGCTATTCAACGGCAAAGGGCTGACTTCATTTGAACTTGGGATGTCAGCCGGTACATGGGCTGCAAAAGCATACAAGGAACCGGCAATCCTGGTTGTTGCCAGCGGGCTTACGATTGACGGGGAGCAGCTGGTGCGTGGGATCCAGGAGACAGCAGGACGGAATATCACCATGTACGGTGGACTGGCAGGCGACGATGCCCATTTTAAAGAAACATTTGTTTTTACGGAGGATTCCTTAGAATCAAACGGGGCGGTACTCCTGGTCCTTGATAAATCGGCTTATGATGTTCAGGGAATTGCAACCAGCGGCTGGGTCAGTATCGGCGCCGATAAGATCATCACAAGCGCCGAGGGTAATGTTGTATATACAATAGATAATCAGCCTGCCCTTGATGTTTATAAGCATTATCTGAATGTTAACGATGAGGACCTGCCTGAAATCGGAGTTGAATACCCTTTGCTGATCAGGAAAAATGATCCAGATTTCATACTGAGAGCCGTGCTTAATGTTGACAGGGAGAAGAAAGCTCTCATCTTTGCCGGTACCGTCCCCAATGAAGCCGTTGTGACCTTCTCGAGCTCCCCCGGTTTTGAGATCGTGGAATACACAAGGAAAAAGGTTAACGAATTTTATCAATATAATTCCGCGACAGACCTCCTGGTACTTTTCTCATGCATGGCAAGGCATATTGCCTTAGGCCCAACAATATCAGAGGAGATGGAAGAAGCATGGATGAAATGGGAAAAACCACTGATTGGATTTTTTACTTATGGAGAGATCGGGAACAATTATAAGAGTTCATGTGATTTTTACAACCAGACCTTCACCCTGGTTTCATTAAAGGAAAAATAGCATGTCGGTGGATTTTCAACTGCTGATTGATGATCTGCGGAGACTTCGATCGCCGGAGGAGTTTACACAATACTGGGATAAAGTGCAGGAAGAACTGTCACTGGTCGGATCGGAATATTCAAAGCTGAAATTCAAATATGAACGTTCAAATAAGGAAAAGAATATACTGTCTTCCCTGTTGACACGTACTTCCGCAGACCTGAAAAAAGTTTCAGAAAACCTTAAAGTCAGGGCTGAAGAGCTTTCCACCATTCTTTCCACCATTCCGGCGTATGTTTATTTCAAGGATGTAAAACTAAATTACATTCTTGTAAACCAGAGTTTTGCAGAACTTGTTGGTGTCCCTGCCGAAAAAATCCAGGGGAAAAGTCTTAAAGACATTTTATATAATTACAAGAGCAACGGGTACATTGAAACAGAACAAAAAGTAATTGATTCCGGGACAGCTGTTTATGATATTGAAGAGGAATTGGAGTTCATGGGAAGATTACTCTGGGTCAATACAAATCTTGCCCCTATCCGCAGTACTGCCGGCCAGATCATCGGCCTCATCGGGATTTCATGGGATATTACGGAGCGTAAGCATTATGAATCTGAATTAAAATACGCCAAGGAACTCGCCGAAGCCGGGACCATGGCAAAGAACGAGTTTATTGCCAGCATTTCCCATGAGTTCAGAACTCCGATGAACGGTATTCTCGGCCTTGCCGAAATACTTAGAAACACCTCCCTTGACGAGAACCAGTCGGAGCTTTTAAAAGGTATTGTTTCTTCGGCCGAAAACCTCCTTGTCCTTGTCAATGACCTTCTTGATTTTTCGGCTATTGAGGCCGGAAAAATGGAACTGGATTTTCACCCTTTCATGCTTGAGAGGGTGTTGGAGGACGTTTTTCAGATGCTGAACATGAAAGCCCTGGAAAAATCCCTTGATTTTAAGGTGAGCATCAGTGACAATGTCCCTAACCATCTTGTTGGAGATTCACAAAGGCTCAGGCAGATTATCATAAACCTGGTAAACAATGCAGTTAAGTTCACCGACCATGGTGGAATAAGCATCCATATCAGTCTCCTGAACCGTACGATAGATCATGCCTTGCTCAGGTTTGAAGTTAAAGACACCGGAATCGGGATTCCGCCGGAGGCGTTAAATTCTTTATTCAGGGTATTTTCAAGGATAAGGCAAAAGCAGCACAAACTTATATCCGGCACCGGATTGGGGCTTTCGATCTGCAAGAAGCTCACCGACCTGCTTGGAGGGGAGATAGGGGTTGAGAGCGTGCATGGAAAGGGGTCAACGTTTTGGTTTAATCTGCCTTTTGAACTGAGTTCGCCCAGGGCCCAGTCCCCCAATAAAACTGATGAGTTTTTCGATAATTTATTTACCGGAAAAAAAGTCCTGGTAGCCGAAGATAACCTGATCAACCAGAAAATCGTCAGCTTTCAGTTGAAACGGATGGGTTTTGATGTCAAACTTGTTGATAACGGACAGTCGGCGCTTGAGGAGTTCACTGCAAACAAATTTGATCTGATCATTCTTGATATTCAAATGCCAGTGATGGATGGGTACCAGGTTGCAAAGGCAATCCGTAACCTGGAAAAGAGCATCTCAGCGCATGTTCCCATTATTGCTCTTACCGCAAATGCAATGAAAGGCGACCGCGAATTGTACCTGGATGCCGGGATGGATGGTTACGTAAGCAAACCTTTTAATATAGAGACCTTGCAGAAAGCCATAAAACTGGCAAGTGAGGTCGCTTTCAGGTATTATCAAGCCTGAAGTAAATTGATATCCGGGTTAAAGTATGGTAATCAGGGTTTTGTTTTTTTTCGCTTCTTTTTTTCCTGGTCTTCAATTATCATTCTTTGGATGAGGGCTGTTCGTTTTACATTGAGTTTCGCTGAAACAAGGTCATACCATTGCACAATCATATCCACATTTGTCCCCTCCCAGCTTTCCTTATAAAAAAGGAGTACGCTGTCGCGTAGGTTGCCGAGTTCTTTTTCGTATAGGTTCCTGAATTCGTTCCAGGGGGTCCCGGCCCCATATTGCATGGTATGAAACCGGTTTAAAATCTCCCGCCTTTTCAGTTCGTACAGGTCAAAGATGACATTCATAAAAGCTGTTGCCCTGTAACTCTGCCTTTCACTCATATAGGATGCCCGGGCATTGACCAGGGTTACGGAACTCAGGTGAAGGCTGTCGCTGACTTCAACCGGATTGATAAGGATTAAACCCAGGATCCGTGAACCTTTCATAGGATCGTTATTGCCGGAACCGCTTGGGATGTAGACTCTTTTTGATACAGGGGGGGATGTCCCAAGCTCATAAAATTCCAGGTTGCGTTCGGCGGTCCAGGGAATATACACTGACCTTACATAACTGTTCAGCCCGGGGGAATAATTCAGCAATACTCCGTTAGACCTGAAAAAGTTCCTGAACTGTGTTTGTTTCCTGCTTTCGGGGGTTATCCCCGGATTTATCCAGAATACAGAATCATAGGGTATGCTCATTACCCTCTGGTAGTCGTTCGGCTGGTCCCCTAAATAACCCAGGGTGTTAAGATAAGGTTTGCTGAAATCATAAAACAGGAGTTCAGCGTTAGCCGAGAGGTCGGTCTTACGGTTGTCAATTTTTTCAAGATACTGAAGGGAGTAATCCAGCGACATCCTGGCTACTTTCGGATGTTCTTTATCGGAATTGTCAAAGACAACCGACCATGCCAGGTTTACCGAATCAACCCGGTCGCCCTGGACAGGAGTGCGGAGATAATAAAAATCAATATTCCTGACCGAATTGTCAATGCGGTCAATTGTGTTTTCACTTTCATTAAGCCAGACCGTGCTCTCAAACAGCTTAACACTGTCGGACTTCGGGACAAGCCTGAGCACATAATTGATGTTTTTTCCTTCACCTGAATGTTTTACCAGGTTTACATAGTAAAGGTCTTTGAACCGGTGAAAACTGAAATTCCCTGCCGACATCGGGATTGTATAATGCCCGCCACTGGCAAATGGAAACAGGTGCCTGAAAATGTCAGTTGTGTTAAGGCTCCAGAAATTTCTGAGTGTCAACCCGATTCTCCCGTTTTTAGGTACCAGCTGATCTATGCCGGCTGCCGTTGAAACCGAGGCATTAAAATATGTCTCAATGAGCTCAAGTGGTTCTCCATTGCATTCACTCAGGAATGTGAAATATGCCTTTGTGAATAATTTCTCATCGGTTTTCCGGTACTTCTGGCAGGCATCGTAAAACAAATGATATAAGTAGTCCGGCTGTCCTTTTGCAACAATGCTGATTTCCTTCAGGTTGTAAACCATCGGATTCAAACCGATATTGGCAGAGTCCTTTAAAACCCTGACTGGGATCTTCCTGCTGTTATATCCCACGCAGGTGACGAGTATTGTATCTGTTTTGAGAAAAACACTGGCAGGCAGATAGTACCTGCCATCCTCATTGGCGATCATCCCGCTTTCTTTGCCCAGCAGCCTGATTGTGGCATAAGGGACAGGCTCACGGGTCTTCACATCAAATACCAATCCCTTGTAAGCCTGCTGTGACAGTGCAGACAGAGAACAAACAAGGAGACTATAAATAACAATATGCCGTATTAACAGCATTTGGTTGAATTATTCAGAAATTGTTTACATCCCCCCGCCGAACATGCTTTTAAGTTCTTCCTGGGTCGTGAGTTTAAAATCGGCAGGGATCTCGAAGATGCTGTCGGATAAAGCCTTTTTCTCGACTTTTGTAACCGAATATTTCATCGTGAGGGTCCGTTCCTGGAAGGAGAATTCCATAAGCATGCCATCGATATCCTGGTAGAGAGGATTCCCGAAATTACTTTCCCTGCCGCCAAGTTCGCCGGTATACCATACATCAAAAGTGGTTTTCTTTCCGTCTTTCTCCAATGTGATAATTGCTTTTTTGCAATGGTAACCTGCAATATCCCTGGTCTCAGTCGTTACCTGGATTGAGGGCTTGGGTTGTTTCCCTAAATCATTATTAATTTCATCAAGGGTCTTTTTGATAGCCAGTTTTTTACCCATCATATCAAGAAGTGTCACCGTGAACTTCTTATCGTAATTAGTGATCTCAATCATATTCCCCATAGCCGATGCTGATTCATTCCGGGAATTGTTACCTTTTACCGAAACAATGGATTCCTTTGGGAACATGGCAAGCTGATCAGCAGGCAGGGTGCTGTTTGGGAAGCTGATACTATAGGTGATAACGCCTTCAAAATGCCCGTTTGCGGCTTTGGCAAGCATAGGACTTATCAGGCTAAGCGTAAAAATCAAACAAAATAATGCAGTTGTTTTTTTCATGGTTGTGGTTTTAAGTTTTGAGGAGATAAATTTAAGGATTTTATCGGGAAACGAAAGAACTCCGCTAATTGGTTTGCAGCAATGAAGGAATTTAATTGAAGTTACCCGGATACAGCGTCCAACCGTAAATTTCAGACCGGTTAACGGTTTCTTCCCAGGGTTCAACCGTCAATGTCAGACCGGTTGCCGGTTTCTTCCCGGTGGGCAAACCGAAACACAAATCCCGCATATCCTGGTTTCATTCATAAAAAGCTCCATCCCAAACCGTCCGCATTGTTCACGGCATTTTTCCGCATCGAGAAAAAGGTCCCGGTCGGTATGAATATCCCATAACCGGCCGTTTGCGGCATGCGCCGGGCACTTATCAACGCAGACTGTACAGCTCCCGCAGCGGCTTTTATCAATGGGCCTGTTTTCGGATTTAAGTTTCCGGTCAATAAGTATGCTTGCCAGCCTGAGCCGGGGTCCGAAAGCTTTTGAGACAAACAGGTCGGTTTTACCTATCCATCCCAGGCCGGCCCTTGTTGCCACCATTTTATGAGACAGCTTATACCGCAGTTCTTTCAGGTAGGGCCTGAATTCTTCGCTGGTCATGACCACCGTTGGCGACACTTTCATGCAATTGACCTTATTTTGTCTCAAATCAACGCAGATGGCATCGATGATCTGTTCCAGCGCCAGGTTCATTTCCCTGTAATGCTCATAGTACCCAAGGGTTGGACCGGTTTCAATAGAATCCAGGATGTTGTCATCAAGCTTCTTTCCTATGGATATGCCTGAAGAAAATCCCGCGAACTCCGGGATAAGTAAGCCCCGGAGATCGGCAAACCCATAAATGAAATGTGAGGAAGGGAGCAGGTGTTTTTGTACAATCTGCTCAATGCCGGTTTGAGAAAGACTTCCCATAACAATGGATGGCCGGTTCGTTTGTTATTTCCTTCCCAACCTGTTCCCGCCGAGGAGGCCCCAGCCACCTCCGCCGAGGATAAAGCCAAAGGAGTACCATGCGCCGTTATTATTCTGGGCGAAAACGGTTACGTCATCATAGATTAACATCCCTATCAGGTCAAAAGGAGAGATCAGCCCGTGCCATAAACCGCCCCAGAAACCATAAGTATGCCCCTGCAGGCAATGGGTCACGATCTCGCGATGTGCACATCCTGTAAAAAGGAGGAGGGCCAGGACTGAAAAACCAAGCAGTCCGAAGAAAATCTTTGTTTTCATAAATTATTTTTTTGCAATGGTGTTTATATCGGTACATTCAAGATGGTTTTTCCCATAACCACCAAGGGCGACATTGATCATGGCCTGGCCAACTCTTACTGTATCTGTCGCGTATTTTGGCATGGCCCTGAAGATTGGGAAAAACGGCCTGAGGATTATGTAAAGCGTGTTATACAGTTTCGTGGCTGACCTTATGCCTTTTAATGGTTCGATAAACCCGGGCCTGAACATGTAAGCGGCTTTGAACGGCAGTGCAAGCAAGGCATTTTCGGTCCGGCCTTTGACCCTGGCCCACATAACCTTTCCTTTTTCTGAAGAATCAGTTCCGGCGCCTGAAACGTAGCAAAACACCGAACCGGGGTTCTGTGAAATGAATGTTTTTGCAAAAGTCAGCGTCAGCCCGTATGTCAGACGGGTGTATTCCTCTTCCTTCATACCTGCCGAAGACACACCAAGGCAGAAAAAGCAGGAATCATACCCTTTCATTTCAGATGCGACAGGCGAAAGGTCGAAAAAATCACTATGCAGGACTTCCTTCAGTTTAGGATGCTTCAAGCCCAAAGATTTGCGGTTTATCACCAGTACTGATTCAACATCAGGGCTGTCGAGACATTCAAGAAGGACACCTTTGCCAACCATCCCGGTTGTTCCCGTTATTACAGGTTTTATTTTCATTTGGATAATTTAAATTAAAAGCATTTCAAAAGTAAGCGAAATATGTTTGTATTCAGGCATTTAAAATGCCAGGGCCCCGGTGGGCCTAATGAATGATGAGGACCTTTTGGGAATAAACCCTTCCGCCTGCGACAATCATTACTTCATAAATCCCGTTCGGGAGGAAGGTAAGGTTCATGCCCGGTTCCTCTTTTCTTATTCCATATTTACTGAAGATCCTTTCTCCGACGGAATTGTAAACACTCAGGCTGGTTATATCAATTCCGGCCCGGGTGTTGAACTCAAAATGCAAATCCCCGTTGGAAGGGTTAGGGATTATTGTTAAGGGATCGGCCGGGGCAGTCTCAGCCATGCCACCTGTAAATGCGACACAGCCGGTGTCAGACTGAAGTGTGAAGCTGTAAACGGGGGGATGAAAATCACTTTCAATTCCCGCCACCGTCGTTGCCAGGTCAACATTGACCATTGCGGCCTGTGCAGGGGTGTTGAGAAATGAGTTGGACTCAACGCAATAACTGCTGCTCCCCGAAGAGTTCATTTTAATTATCCCGATCTGGGGATTATAGGTCGGGCTCATCCGTACACCCATAATAGGTCCGTTCCCCAACGCGATAATACCGCTGTCATATGCCTCGAGCGCCAGGCTTGGCAGGAACCAGATATTCTTTGCCCAGACCGGATCAGCATTTGAATCGACTTTTACCAAAGAACCGATCGGACCAAAGAATTCGGCCGCATTCATAAGGAGGTAGCCCCCGCCGGCCGTCTTACACATTTTTCCACCCGGCCTGGAATATACCAATGACCCATCATGCCCTACATCCTTTGACCAGATTACGTTGCCCGATGTGTCGGTTTTCATCAGGGCCATTGAACTGGTATAGTCGGTAAAATAGGATAAGATCCCGTCGGGCAGCACTAACAGGTCATTGCCTTTTGACTGGTAGTTATTTGAAATAAAATGTTTTTTGGACCAGACAATTTCACCTGAAGAGCTTAGTTTCATCAGAAGAAAGCTGCTTGAATACCCGCTGCCATTTCCTACAGAGCCCGTGATGATGTAATTTCCGTCGGGGAGTTCAACTGCAGCGAAAGCAGTGTTATTGTAATTCCCTGAGGAGAATCCCCTGCACCAGCTTAAGTTACCCTGGGAATCCAGTTTCAATACAAAAGCCTTGGGATAGGGGGGGGCGTTGTCCTCAAAAAAGCCCCCGCTTATAAACCCGTTGTCGCTGGTTTGGCTGATGAAAAATGCAGAGGCAGACTGCCCCATGTTAATTAGTTTAGACCAGGCAGTGTCACCATCCTGGTTTATTTTAATAAACAGCAATTCCGATTGGGCACCGTTATAATTAGTGATGTTGCCGGCCAGGAGGAAATGCCCGTCATTCGTAGGTGTTACACAGAATATGTTTCCTGTCGTATCACTGTAACTCCTTCCCCAGATAATATTTCCCGAGGGATCCATTTTTATGGCAGAAGGCCGGTGGTCTTTATAGCCCCCTATAAAGTAATTGCCATCGGTGGTTGGAGCTGCGCAATAAACCTGGGCGGATCTGCCGGGCAAGGGATCGTAAAATACCCTGGTGAACTCCGGCTGCTGGGCGAAAACCGGCAACAGTCCATCCAGGTAAAAAAGAGCTGTAATTAATACAGCAGGTATGGAAAACTTTTTCATGGCAACGAGTCAAGGATTTTTATCAACTCCTCCCGCTTGATATTTTTGGCAATTATAACTCCATTCTGATCAACCAGCAGTGTCAGCGGAAGAGAATTTGTATTATAAAGCATAGTAATATGGATGTCAGGTTCCGCCCTCAGGCTTATCCAGGGGATACTGTCATTCGCATTTGCCCTCAACCAGTTCTTGCTGTTTTCATCTATCGAAATGCTGACTATTTCAAATCCTTTCGACTTGTATTTTTGATAAGGACCGGTAAGCTGGGTTGTAAGATACCTGCAGCGGCTGCACCATGATGCCCAGAAGTCGAGCAGTACCAGTGTTTTTCCTTTGACGGCGGATGACAGCCTGAGAGATTTTCCGCCTGGGGTCTGCAGGAGGGTATCAATATACTTCTTCCCGGTAAGCATCATCTTTTTTCCCCTCAAATATTCTTCTATACCCTTGTAATAAAATGAATTTTGCATTGATACATTGATGTGGGAAAAATAGTTCTCTATGACAGCGTCATCGAATCCATAGTCGCTGTTAAGGCATTTTTGATATAAATATTCCACGGTAATTATCGAATTGCCCATGGGTAAAAGGTTTTCCTCATAGAACCTTTTACTGCGTTCAATATTCTGTTTTTTATACAGATTATATAAACTGTCACTTTCTTTTATATTACCGGCTTCACCTGCCCTGACCACCCTGGTGTAAAGTGAATCAAGCCCTTTATAATAGGCCCAGGATTTATGGTTCAGGCTGTCGGCTTCGATATTGAGCCTGCCTTTTAAAAACTTAAACATGCCAAGGGAGTCAGGCAGGGCTGTCAGTTCAACCTCTTTTTCCAGGAATACCTGGAATATCTTAGTTATACCATCATTGTCAAGCAGGTCCTCCTCGTATGAAATAACTGCTTTTTCGCAGGTCGGGTTACTGCCGCTGAATTCGAATTTTCCGTCTTTTATTTCAACTATTTGCCGGTTTGCCTCATCCTGGCTGGGGATCCTCAAAGAAAGCTTTTGCCCGTCCTTGCCAATTGCCTGTCCCGATATATGATAAGCAACAGCCGGGTTTGTAAGGGCCGTAAGACCGATTGCTGAAAATAGCAGTGCTGCAGTGAATACAATGGCAGGATGTGACTTCATAAACACAAAGTTAAAAAACAGTATGTTGATCCCAAAACCAAATTTAATATAAAAATCTATTAAAATGAACCTTTCAGCCTGATGAAGACCGAAGTCTGGCATGAACTGACCATGGCCGGGTCATAGGTCTGGAAGGTCTGTGAGATCAGCGACAGGTCCAGGTTATTCATGAGGGAAAAAGTGAAGGTGGGGATGATAAAGTACATTTTGTTGGTTGGATTGAAAATGCCTGCAAGGGCTATGCTGATCAGTGGCGTGACAGGGTAGGAGATATTGCCGAACATCGAAAAGCCGGTGAGGAAAGGGTTCTTCGCATTCAAAAGCGCGGGATTGAACTGGTTGACCAGGACATTGGCTGAATTCGTATGGTTGGAGTTGTAAAATCCTTCAAACTGCAGGAAGATGGAATTCCTAAAGGTATAATCATATTCAATCGAAGAAAGAAATACCCCTGTTGTGTCCCCGAAATGTTTGAGTGGCTGGAACCAGCTCATTTCCCCTTTAAAACCTCCCCCTGCGATCTGGCCTGCCCATCCAAGGCCCAGCACCAGGTCACTCTGGGTATAAATCCCTGCCAGTCCCTGGAAATCATATTTCCATTTATTGAAACGATAAAGCCCTGCAGCCGTGACCTTTTTATCCTTATCGGCCTTGACGGCGATTTCCACCCTTGACGAAGGGCTGGTAAAATACTGCAATCTGATTGCATCGCTGCCGGGCTTTTCTTCATAGTCAAAATCAAAATATGAATAAGTGTTGAAAATATCGTTGGGATTCCAAACGAAAGTCTGGCTCCAGTTGATCCTCTGGCGGCCCAGGGTGACCTGGAATTTGTCACGGGTGTAATCGAGCCATATCCTGTCAATTGCGATGTTCAGGACATAGGATTTCCCTGAAAAAATATTCCACGACATGTTTACCAGGCCATTGTCATATGCAATGAAATCGGCGTATTGGGGGCTTATCGCAGTAAGGTCCCCCCAGTAGAAGCGGTTCCTCTCCTGCAGGCAGAAAGTGAAACTTCTTGAGATATTCCATTTAAAATTATTACGGTTATGGATGAGATTATCGGTCACCCACGGTTCATCAATCTTATGAACGATCAACGTTTGCATGTCTTTCACATAGCCGTTGAATGACCAGGATCTTTCTTTTTTCACTGCGGATGAGTCCGCTGCGAGGGGCCCGGCGCTGTCGGCGGTTTGCGAGTATGAAGCCTTGGCGCGGGGGCCGGGAGGATTCCCCAGTGAGATGCCATCCGCAGTCAGCAGAAGGATAAAAAATAGTGTTAGGGTATAAACCGCAACGGGTTTCATAATGGGCTCAGTTCTTTGAAATGTCGCTGACAATTTTACCGTCTTCAAGTGTGACCACCCTCCTGGCTTTTGCTACGACCCTTGAATCATGGGTTGAGAAAATGAATGTAATATTTTCTTCCCTGTTCAGTTTTTCCATGATCTCAAGCAGGTTTTCGGCCGATTTCGAATCGAGGTTTGCTGTAGGTTCATCGGCCAGGATGAATCTGGGTTTTGAAGCCAGGGCCCTGGCAACGGCGACCCTCTGCTGCTGCCCGCCCGAAAGCTTGGCCGGCCGGGTATTGATCTTTTCTCCCAGCCCCACCGATTGCATCAGTTCCAGCGTGCGTTTGTCCCTCATGTCTTTTTTTACCCCCTGCAACTGCATGATGAATTCAACGTTCTCTTTTGCGGTTAGTACGGGGATGAGGTTGAACGACTGGAAGACAAAACCGATATTTCTAAGCCTGAAATCGATGAGCTGCCTGGATTTAAGGGAAGTGATATCGGTATCTGCAATCCTGATCCCGCCTGAGCTGGGGCTGTCGAGCCCGCCGAGGAGGTTCAGCAGGGTGGTCTTGCCCGACCCCGAAGGCCCTACGATACAGGTGAATTCGCCCTGTTTAAAGGAAAGGTCCACGCCGTTGAGTGCGTATACCGGTATTGTCTTTGCGTCGTATACTTTGCTCAGGTTTTTAATTTCGATGATGTTCATATTCTCACGTTATTAATTATGTCGCTCGTATCTTTGCATCGCCGCTACGGTGTCTTAGGCTCGCAGCCATACAACGCTGCTGCGCGATACGCTCGCAGCCATACAACGCTGCTGCGCCTACTGCGTCGCATTTATTTTAATTGTAGTTTCTATTCATTTTCCAGGCTCCTTGTAGCCAAGGCAGCTTTTGTATGCTGCTTCGCTTTTTACATTCCATATCCCGCATCTCGTATCCCGTATCTCGTATCCCGTATCCCACATCACTCAATCCGCATCGCTTCCACCGGTTTCAGCTGCAGGGCCTTGCGGGCGGGCATGATAGCCGCCAGCACTCCGGTGGAAAGTATCATGATAGTCAGGTTGATATAAAATTCCCTGGTGATGAAGGGGTAAATCTTTGAATCGACGCCGTAAGCTGCGAGCCCTTTGGCCATGGCCGAGAGGTCTATCCCGAAACGGTGCAGGACAGCAATAAGCACTGCGCCCAGCGCCATACCGATTACACCTCCTATGAGTGTCAGGAAGATTGTTTCGAGCATGATCATGCCAAAGACCCTTGACTTGCTCATCCCAACAGCCATAAGCATCCCGAGCTCCCTCGTGCGCTCGAAAACTATCATCAGCATGGTGTTGACGATGCCGAAAGCCAGTGCGAACAGGATGATCCCGAGTATCACATAGATTTCCACGGCGATAACCGAAGTAAGCAGCCCCATTTCGGGTTTGATCTCCATCCAGTTCTGTACCAGGCTTGCAGGGAAAAGTTTTTTCAGGCGGGCTTGTACCTGGGGTATGTACCCTATTTCGTTCAGCAGAACTGCAATTTCGTGGATCCCGCTGTCGCCGCCCGTGATGGCATCGAGGTCGGTTTTCTTTACAAAGACAGTGCTTTCGTCGAACACCGAGTTGGAAGAGCCGAAGATCCCGCCAATGCTGAAGGCTGCTTCATTCAGGTTGCCGTCGGTGCCCTGGAACCTCAAAACGATTTTGGACTTCAGCCTTACTTTCAGTTTCTCGGCCAGCTTATAACCGATCATGACCTGGTTTTTACGGCCGCCAATGAACCAGCCCCCGCTGCTGTCGGGGATGAGTTTATACAGGTTGGTCACCAACCTTTCCTGTTCGGGATCTACTCCCATGACCTGGACGCCTGTGGCCGAATTCGGGGAAGCAGCCATTCCTGTGAGGCGGGTCCTTGAGCAGACCGACTTTACTCCCGGTAATCCTGAAATTTTCCGCATCAGCTCAGCGGGTTCGGCGATCACATAACGGGCTTCGTAATTTTTCAGGAAGGAAGGGTTGTGGAGTTGTATATGCGAAAGCTCGGTGTTGATGACCGACCTCACTTTCTGGTCGATCATGCCTGTCATGACCGCGGCAGCCATGAGCCCGCCGGCCAGCCCCAGCGTGATAGCCGTGATCACGATAAGGCTCCTGACCTTGTTCCTCCATATGTTCCTGAATGCGATGAGAAAGATCATACGATTATTATTTGTGAAGGGCTTCAGCCACTTTGAGCCTGAGAACCCTGCGGACCGGGAAAATACAGGTGAACAGCACGATGACAAGAACCACTGCTACATTGGATATGATAAAGCCTGGCTTCAGAGCTAACGGGAGAAGGGGTTCTATGCCATAGGCAATATATGTCTGGGCCATGCTTCCCCATAGGTGTATGGGGTTGAAATGGTACCAGGCCATGATGGGAAGCGCCCCGGCCACGCCGCTCAATGCACCGGTGAGGCCAATAAAGACCATCTCCAGCACAAGTATCGTGGCAAGCCGGCTTTTCTGCATCCCCACCGAGACGATCACACCGAACTCCTTTATCCTTTCGTTGGTCATCATGATCACGGTGCCGAAGATCCCGAAACCCACTATCATATACAATATGGAGATGATGATCATGCCGCTGGCCGTTTTGACCCTGAGCTGTTGCATAACCTCCACCATCAGCTCGTCCCATGGCATGACCTCGAATTTTTCAAGGTTTACCGCCGATTTCAGATCGGTAAGGGTAAGGTCTATTTTGTCAGGATCTTTCAGGCTGATAGAGAGGGAAGTGATCCTGTTTTCGGCGCCGAAGAAATCCTGTGCCGAAGGCAGGTTCATATACACCACCTGGTTGTCGAGCAAGGGGGAAGGGAGGTGAAGTATCCCCCTCACGGGGAACTTGCCGGCGGCACTCACACCATGGAACCCCTGGCCGATAAGGATAAGGGTGTCGCCGGCATGCAGCCCGAGGAAGCCTGCCAATCCCTGTGAAAGCACGACGCCTCTGCCCGGCTCATCGAGGTAAAGCCCGCTGAGCATTTTAGACTTCAGGTGGGTAAGTGCATTTTCTTTCAGGGGATCAGTGCCAATGATCATAACACCTTTGGTTTGCATGCCCGTGGAAGCAAGGGCAAAATATTCAAGCCTTGGCACGGTAACCACTATATTTTTCCTGTTGCTCACGACCCCTGCCATGGAATCGTTGTAAAGCATGGTATTGTCGATGGTTTTATCGTCCCAGTAGCCTTTTTTATGTACCTGTATATGGCCCGTATGAGATTCAATAGCAACCTGGATGAGATTGTCGAAGAGCCCCATTTGCAGCGAGCGCACCATCAGCGCCAGGAACACTGCGAGAAAGATCGAAGCGGCCGTGAGAAGGGTCCTGCGCTTGTTCCTCCATATATTGCGCCATGCCAGCCTGATATCACCCATCTTACTTGATCTTTTTCATGTTCTGTTGTGAAAAGAAGCTTTCGTCGATACCTGTATTGAACTTCATCTCATCGATATGCATCACGGTCTTCTGGCCTTTCTTGTTCACCGGAACCATTTCCAGGCGTGTGGGGATCTCACGGTCGCCCATCCGCCGTATGTCATAATTATTGGAAACATTCACCAGTTTGCTGTCTTCGTCATAATATTCGGCCATCCACATGTCGAAGCCGCTCACTGTTATCCACATGATCACCTTTCCCCATACAACCGGGGCATCGGGCAGGGGAGTGAGCCCGATCTTGTAACAGTCAATATCCCTAACCTTTTCGCGGCCCAGCAGCGTATGCGTATAATCCACCACGATCGACGACTCTTTCACAAGGTCGTCGTTGGTGAAATCAGAGCCCATCCAGCTTTGCAGCATCATCGAGGGCGGGATCTTAATGGTTTTGTCTATTGAAGGCATCCAGTTCCACATCTCGGTCTTTATCTTGAGAAACACCTGTCCCTTGTCCCTGGCGGGTGCGGTGATCAGCACAAGAGAATATTCCCTGCTCTTCGACCAGGTCTTCATGGTGATGGTCCTCGTCCAGTCAGGCCGTATCACGGTCATGGTCATGATGCCCTGGCTGGAAAGGCCGCGGTTCTTGTCGTCGGTCTTCTGAATGATCTCTTTTGCACTCAGGGCCTGGGCGAAAGTGGCCTGCATTGAAGCCAGCATCAGAATTGTTAAAACCAGTTTTTTCATTTTTTTATTTGACTGCGGATGAGATCTCAGTATAAACCAATAATTCGTTGTTTCATCTTATCAAGAGGGTAATTCAAGGGATCAGCTATATATTCATACATAACACCGCTGGTAATGGTGCTCAGGAACGACACTTCCAGGGCCGGCTCCTCATATCCCTGCTTTGCAAAATACCGTTCAAGCATCTTCAGGGGCTGATCGGAAACTTCGATGATATCTTTCTCAAGGATCTGCAATACTGCCGGCTGACTGAAAATGGCCATGTACATCTTCCATAGAGTAAGACTGGAACTGAGATGGTCAAAAAACCTGTTCATGTAATTCAACAGGATAGCCCTGTCAATCTCCCCGGCTTGCCCGGGATTGAATATCCCCAGCATCTCCTCCATAACCTCTCTGAAAATGGTCTTAAGTAATTCCTCCTTGCTGCTGAAATAATTATACATCAGCCCTTTTGAGATCCCTGCATGTTTTGCAAGGTCGCTGATCGACACTGAATGATATCCTGAAGTGGCAAAACATTCGATGGCGGCATACAGAATCTGCCGGCGCTTGGTGTCGCGGATCTCTTCAAACTGTTCGCTGGTTCTCGGGCACATATTTTATGACTGAACGGTCGGTCAAAGATAGGACAAATAGGATTCACCAAGACGAATTTTAAATAATTCTTTAAATTCTTGATAGTTTTACAAAAAAAATAAGCATTTGATGAAAGCAAACTTCCCGGCATTTTTTCTGTTGTTGTGTTCATTTTATAGTTCAGCACAGACCTTCGTTATCCCAAAAAGCGACACGGCCGAAGAAAAAATATGGAAACTCGAGGAGGCCTATTTTACAAACCTCTATAAGGCCGATTACAAGGGTGTTTTATCTCTTGTGGATGAACAATTCCTTGGCTGGCCAGGCACACAATTAAGGCCGATCGACAAGAACGAGAGCGCAGTTTTCATGAGGAAACTCATCCCCGGGCCTTCAAACTGCAGAATTAAAATTGACCGTCAGGGGATACGGTTGCTTGGGGATGTTGCTTTGACCCAGTATGTCATAAAAGTCGAATGCCCCGACGATGCCGGGGGGATAAAAAAAGTCTCGTCGCGTATAACGCATACCTGGATTAAATCAGGTTCCTGCTGGAAACTGCTCGGAGGCATGAGTTACGATATCCATCCTTAGCAGGCGATATCAAAACATCCTTCAGCCAATTTCAGGAATGATCAGTAATTATCCTCCCTTACCTGCATATATGCTTTCGGATGCAGGCAGGCCGGGCAATTTTCCATGGCTTTTGCAGATTCATACACATAACCGCAGTTAAGGCATTTCCACCAAACCTTGCCGTCTTTAATAAACACCTTGTCTTCTGAAACGTTTTGCAGAAGTTTCAGGTACCGGCGTTCATGCTCGGCTTCAACTTTTGATATCATTTGAAAAGCGACGGCGACCTCCATGAACCCTTCCTCTTTTGCAACTTCTGCAAAGTCAGGGTACAGGTCTGACCACTCTTCGTGTTCCCCTTCAGCTGCGGCTTTCAGGTTTTCTTTTGTAGTCCCGATAATTCCTGCCGGGTAAGATGCCGAAATTTCGGTCATCCCGCCTTCCAGGAATTTGAAGAAGCGTTTTGCGTGCTCTTTTTCCTGGTTTGATGTTTCCATGAAAATGGCAGCGATCTGCTCGTAGCCTTCTTTTTTTGCGACGCTGGCAAAGAACTCATAGCGGTTCCTGGCCTGTGACTCTCCTGCGAATGATTTCAGCAGGTTCTGTTCTGTTTTTGTGCCTTTTATCGATTTTGACATGGTATGATTATTTATTCATTCTGTTAAACGCTTTTTTAAGGTCTTCAGGCCCTGCTTTGGTCATGGCTTCGCTGAATCCGAAAGTGATCTCGTTCTTCCCTTCTTTGAGTTGTTTAAAAACAGCTTCAATGAAATCACTTACAGGTGGAGAGGGGCTTCGATATTGATCTTTATTTCTTCCTCCGCCCTTTGAAAAAAGTCTGTATCGTGAACCCCCATGATCTGCTGAATGCCGGCGTTATTGATCAGCACATTCAGGTCGTCATGTTCGGCCGATATCCAGTTGAAAAGCCCTTCCCTTCCTGAGACTGTCGAGAGATCGCAGGCCCTGGTAATGATTCCGGGAATTTTTTCCGAAACCTCAGTTAAGCGGGACTTACGTCGTCCGCAAACAATAACGGTATTATTTTCTTTGACGAAGCGTTCGGCAAGCCCCAGGCCTATCCCTGATGCGCCGCCTGTGATAAGGATTTTGTTCCCCTTGATTTTCATTTTACAGGTTTCAGGTACTTCGAATTCAGTTCATCGTAAATATTGATAAGCTTTGTGGTGGCTCCCCCGCGGTCGAAAAGTCCGCTCCAGCTGTTGAGCGGTTCCCATATGCAGGCTCCTTTACCCATATCGTCCGGCAAGGAAAAAATGATATCATGAACTTCACGTTTGAAGTCGGAATATTCAACCACGTTAAGCGGCTTATGATATCTTTTCAGAAGATCGTTCAGGTTGAATTTAAGGTCCTCCGGGGTTCCGTGCCAGCGCGGATAGTAGGAGAGCCCGATGATGTCGAATTTTACGCCCCTGGCTGTCATATTGTCGAGCCAGAAAACAGCCTCCTCGTTTTGTCCGCCCAGGGCAAGATGCAGCATCACCGGCAGCTTCGGATCAACAGCCTCAACTCCCTCTATACCCGCTTTAAGCAGGCCTGCAAGCTGGTCAGGATTGCCAATATGCCCGTCGGGCCAGAGGATGCCATGGTTGATCTCGTTCCCGACCTGTACCATTGCCGGAATGGTTCCCTGCTTTTTCAGGGCAAGCAATACATATGATGTATAAGCTTTGATGGAGTCTTTCAATGTTTTAAAATCCAGGTTTGCCCAGGCTTCAGGTTTGAACTGCTGCTGGGGGTCGGCCCAGTAATCGCTGTAATGGAAATCAAGAAGCAATTTCATCCCTGCCTCGCTGATTCTGCGGGCCATTGCTAGGGTGTGACCCAGGTCGCAAAATCCTTTACCGGGGGAATATCCTTTTTTGCCGGCCGGGTTGACAAATACCCTTAAACGGATGTAATTGAACCCGTTATCCTTTAATAATTTTATAGCATCTTCCTCTTTCCCATTATCGGAAAATTTGCTCCCCCTCGCCTCGATCTCAGGGAGGAATGAAATATCTGCTCCTATCATTTTATCAATTCTCTTAGTGGTTCGAGGCAGTTGGTCTGGTTTTGGTTTCATCAGATGAAAACCGGCCGTAAGCGTATGAATTTCATGGGACCCCGGCCAGAGCTTACCCGAGCGGGCTTCAATCTTGACTTTCCCCGGAACGGTTCCTGCAATGAATATAAGATTCAGGACTCCTTTTGAAAGGCAGCATGCAGCATACCGGTTACCGGCAGTATCGTTGCGATATACCAGAATATTACCTGCTGTTGCCTTCAATTTTCCATCTCCGCTGACATAAATGCGCACAGAGTCACATGATGATTTGATTTCCCTGGATAGGCTGTCGGTAAGGGCTATCCTTAGCCTGGTCTGGTCCCTGCCATTGGCTAAAAGGGTGGTGCTGTAGCTGGTAAGCATGACCGACACTGGCTTGCCCTCTTTGCCATTGCTATTGGTTTCGCCTGCTGTTGCACCTGCAGTAATCGGGTTCGCAGCAAAAGCCATAACGAATGCGAAGAAGGATATTAAACGGGTTAACTTCATGACAGTCTCCTTTCTGACCGTGTTATCATAAGTTCAGGTTTTTCAGAATAAACCCCATGCAATCCTCAGTTATCGGGGAGTATGATCTTCTTGTATTGATTATGGATCAGCAATAAGATCACTCCGAATAATACCGCAGCGACGATGAGGATAGTATTTAACAGCCCATCCGAGCCAAAAGAAAGTTTTATCAGGATTGTCGATATGATAAACCCTGAATTCCGTATTACCTTATTGAATTTATCGGTATGGGAAAAAGAGAGTAAAAGCAATAAAACATCAGTAAGGATCAGTACAGTAAAGAATTCATTAAAAAAGATTGTGTTGACATCTTTCAGGGAAGTCACAATCTGGCTGATTGAAAAAAAACTGCCATGTATCCAGTGGAACAACCCCCATACAGCCAGGATCACAAATATGGGGATCAAACAAATTGCGATGATGTTCTTCATCCTGATGAATTTCAGGATTTCATCCGACAGAATGTTTTTTTCCTGATGCTCTTCGCTTTTTCTCTCGTTGAGCTTATAGAAAACATAGATCAGGAAAAACAGGATAAGTGTAGCCGCAAGATCGTAAGTGAACTTCAGGTCATAGCTTACATTAAACCAGTCGCGTGTGAATTGAAGGTTGGCCAGGTCCTTGAAAATACCCCGTATCAGGATCAAAGTTATGATCTCGTATTGCTTGCCAATATATATCGTTGTTGACTTCGGCAGGTAGTAGACCAGGAGGTATACTTCATAGATCAGGATAAATGAAAATGGGGTGTAAATTGCAGAGATCGGGTTGCTGAATAAATGGGAATAATCGTTCAGCTGCAAAACCCCGAAGTTTACCAGTGCAACAAGCAGCAGGTGGACTATAAAACTGATAACAGCAATAGTGATGATAACTCTTTCACTCTTCTTCCTGATCTCTTCAGAGAGAAGCCTGGTAAAAAAGAACTGTATGGTTTTTTCACTTTTTATCATGGAAGAATCATACTGTAGGCTGCAGATCGGCTAAAAGTTATAATTAACCGAAACGCCGTCAATTGTTCCGCTTACGCTGCCGCCTGTTCCGTTTGAGTTGAGAATTATAGTTAAATTGATGTTGACGGTTTTATCAACGCCATTTCCGGTTACGTTAACTCCTCCCCCTATCTGCATGCTGGATGCTGAACCAAATTTGCCCCCGTTTACCAGGGTGAATGTACCGGAAAGCGATACATACGGTGCCCCGTTCATTACATAGGTCAGCCCGTTTGATTTAAATGCATAGGCGTTAATCGTCTCAGTGAGGCCCAGCAGCATGGTTCCGCTGATGATTGCGCCTGTGTGGTCGTCCATGGTCATCGAGCCGGTTACGCTTCCGATTACATGGATATTACCGCCCTCAGGCCCGGTTTTCGTGTTGTCAACACTGATGTTGATCGGGTAAACCCCTTTTAATGATTTTGTAGGGGTGTTCCAGGCCATACCAGCCTGGAATATCGCATTTACGATATCCTGGTTGTTCAGACCTGTCGGATCGGATGATGATGAGTCTTTTTTACAGCCGCCTGTTGATACAAGGGCGATTACACTAATGAATAACAGGATTTTTTTCATTCAACTTGTGTCAGTGATTATAGTGCTGACCCCGCACTCTTAAGTTCTCCCGGAGTTATATGGACTTTATAGTGAGCAATGTCAAAGTTACTCTTTTTGAGAATTTCTGCGGCTAATGGTATAATTTAAATTTCGGCCATTCTTTTTCCATTGAAAACTTCGGTCCCCTCATAACATACACAGGCACCCTGTGTTGCGGCCTGGTGCAGTCGGGGCAAAGGTAAACTGAGGCTTCCTCAACGCTGTTGAATCTTGGGAGAACATCCTCAAGATCAATAAAAACTCCGATATATGTTTGAATGCTGTCGGATGGAGGCCCCCAGGAATGAAAGCTGTTATGTGTTGCGAAAACTGGGGGCAGGCCATATTCGGAACCATAGAGTTCAAGTGCCCCGGCTTCTCCGTAATTGGTAGATATGATTGCTGCGTTGCGTTGTTCGGCAGGTGTTAGTGAATGATAAACCAGCGACACCTCTGCCGCCATTTCGGGCCACCCTATGCGGTCGGCCAGCCATTGAGGAATGGGTTCGCCTTTCTTCCCTTCTTCGATTTCCAGGTGAAGCCCGAGTCTGGCAATATGGGTTTTTAATGCAGCAGGTGGCAGCACAGGACAAAATACCGGCGCCAGGATACAGCCGCCGGCCAGCATGAGTGCAGCTATTGCAATTTGAGCGGTGGCTCTCCACGTCTTTTTCAGGTACTGCTCTATAGCCACCGCCCCGTAAGCAAAAAAGAATGTATAGATGGAACTTATCCTGTCGGGTCTGCTCGAATGTCCCAGCATCATAATCCCCAATAAAAACAAGTAAGCAAACAACATGAATCGGTAGGTCCTGCCTTTTGGGAAGATCAGCGCAATGATCCCGGTGATCCATAACGGGAAGGTTGCCGGGTTTGCAAAAATGATCTGTTCAATAAACACCTGCAAATACGATTTGATTATATTTTTGGAAGAAAATGAGTTCCTGTAAAGCTCCAGGGACGGGAAATGACTGACGACCTGCCAGATGATGTTGGGGAGGATCAGGAGGAGCGCAAACAGCAGGCCCCAGAGTATCCACCTGTTAAACAGCAACCTGCGTTTATCCGAAACCAGAAGTCCGAAAAGGAGGGCTATGCCATACAGAACTATGGTATGCTTCATTTCCATACCGATCCCAAATAATATCCCTATCCAGAGCCAATAGCGCGGATCATCCTCCTGCGCCATTTTTACGGAAAAAAACGCAACCGAGGTCCAGAGAAGAGGCTCATAAGCATTCATGGAATACAGGCTACCGAATACCAACAATACAGGCATTACCATAACGGCCATGCCTGCGAGCAGCATACTTGAAAGGCCTCCGCCCAGGCGTCGTGCAATCAGCCCGGTAACAAATACTGTTGCTGCTATACTTAAGGCTGGCAGGATACGCACTACTGTCATGCTATGTCCAAGAAGTACTTGTATCAGGGCTAAAAAAGCAATCGAAAGAGGCGGTTGATCAACGTACCCGAAAGCCAGGCGTTTGGCACAGGAAATAAAATAAACCTCATCGATAAAGTAGCCATATGGCCTGACAGTACTGCTGATCATAAAGAAAATGAAGACCGTTAATGAAAGCAGTGCAAGAAATAATAAACCGAATGACGGTTTTTTTGTTTTCAACTGAGGCAGCATTATAGTTTGCATCTTACCAGTTTCCAGTTTTCATTCAATCCCTTATTCAGAAAATAAGCTTCACCATCGTATATCTCAATTTTTTCAGGGTAGGGCAGGGGCAATATGGTCCCTTTATGCAGTTGCCCGGTTTCCAAATCAATCCGGTGGATCCTTACCAGGTCATTCTTGAAGAAAAGAGTATACATGTCGCGGTTGTTTTCATCAACCAGTATCATCGTGCCCCAGCGCCATCCCGTTTCCGGCAAACTGACCCGGGTGGCAGAATCGTATTTCGACATTGACCCCTTGTGGAAGGTAATGGGGATTTTGTTAAGGATTTTGCCATCCTTATCCATCATTTCAATCACGTCGCTGCCGAAATTGAAAAATGCAATGGAATTGTACTTTGTCCTGATGACAGGGAAAGTCATCTTAAAGTACTCGAACACATGAGCTCTGGCTTCGCTTCTATCGTAAACTCCCCCGCTGGTATCACCAACTGAAAAGTCAAATGCCTGGTCTGTAATAATAAATCCATCTGAAGCCGGTCCGCTGAAGTTCTGCTGGGCAGGATAATTGATATTCCACCTCTGATAGAAAACCTGGTCGTCAAAATATTCTGTGATCTTTTTCTTGTTTATTACCTGGCGGATGTACTTTTTCCCTTTTCCCGGCTCGATAAAACCGAAGCTGGTCCCAAATTCGCCATAGATCTTTTCCTGGAAATAAATGTGGTCATTTAATTTAAAAATAAACGGTTTGAACAAAGTTTGAAGGGAGTCAAGCCTGGTCCTGAATAAGAATTCAAGGGACTTAATATCCCGGTCATATGAACACTGGTATGCATTTCCCTGCTTTGAACAGTAATGGATATTGCGGAGGAAGTCCTTATACAACCGAGCGGATGGGATCTCCGGCAAAGTTGAAACTGCCAGGGTGTCTCCGGTCCGGTTAAGCAGAACCAGCCGGGACTGGTTTAACAGTGTACGGAAGACGAGTACGAGCACATTCTCCTCCGCCAATTCGTAATCCAGAACAGAATAATCCCGGTCTTTGAAGAGAAATGAATAATTGTTTGCAGTAACATTCATTTCCTTAAGGTTATAGGCTTTGGACCGCATAAAGAATTCGATCTGACTTGCAGTGATCTTGCTGACCCTGAAATTCTCTTCCTCATATCCGACGCAGGAAAATACCAGTGAAACAGGTATTTTCCCGAATCTCAATGCAAACCTGCCCGATTGATCGGTTGCCGTCCCCGTGTTTGTTCCTGTCACTTTGATATTGACATCGGGAATGGGTTTAAGGGTTTGTTCATCCCTGATAATGCCTTTAAATTCAAAAGTCTGTGAATAAAGAAAAAAGTGAAGGAACAGCAGCAGGGCTGTCAGAAAGAATTGCCGGTGGTTAGGATAGATGCCTTTGAGATCCATGTGCATTGGAATGCTGTTTACCGTGACATCAGGAGAAAGTATTAACAGGAGAGCCTCATCATCATTCCCTGGCGTATACTATGCTGCTATTGACCTGGACCCATGCTCCTTCTAAGGGATTGATGATCCGCAGTGAAATTTCATGTTTACCGGGCTTAAGATCGTAGTTCCAGTAGATATCTGTTTTACGGTCATGGAATGCGGATGGCATAATGGCGGTATCTGAAGGTCTCCCGTCGATGCTGATCCCGATCTTTGCGGTATAACCTATAAGGCTGGTTACATCGGTTTTCGCTTCACCCCGTATTGCTATCCCGCAACCATTAAAACTGAGTTCATAGCAATTTTGTTTGATGCTAAGCCTGTAACTGTCCCATTGGGTACCTATCATAGCGACGGGTTTGATCCCTTCAAAACTCTTCTCAAACTTCACGGCTTTGGGAACCTGTACAGCAATACTTATTTCGTTCCCGTTTATACTGCCTCCGTTCCTTTCAACAGACTGCAGGCAGTGTTTCAGTGTGGTTTGATATACCTCATTCAGGGAATAAGGCGTGAAGATCTGCTTTTTGTTTTCGATATATTTCAAAGGCTCAATGAATTTCGACGGGATTTTATCGTATCCGATCATTGTTCCCAGTATTCCCCCTGCATTGGCAGGATTACAGTCAGAATCCTGTCCGCAGCGTGTGGCAATGTCAATAGTCCTTTCATAATCTCCATGTCCGAAAAGAAGCCCCGTGACGATATAAGCTGCATTGAGCTTGGCATCGATATCCAATCCTGAGAAGACTCCATCGGGACAGCCCTTATCTTCAGTCCATCGTTTTTCAACTTCATACCAGGCTGCTTTCCAGTCCCCCGGGTTTTTTTTGTAGCAGTCAATCACTGTTTGGATACATTTTCTGAAATCACTCTTGGCAGGGATAGTTTTCAAGGCTTCTGTAACAACAGATTCCATATCGTCTGAAATGAAAGCCATGGAATACATGGCTCCTACAAACACTCCTCCATACCATCCGTCCCCGTAATTCATGATATGGCCGATTTTATCAGAGATCTCCGATGCATAGTTAGGCATCCCGGGAGACATTAATCCGGCAAAATCCGATTCGATCTGGTAATCGATATCATCGGCATGCGGGTTATTTTTCCAGTACCCCGATTCAGGAGGCATCAGGCCATTCAGTATATTGTATCGTCCGGCCTGGTTGGCGTGCCATAGCCCATATCCGGCATGGGCGAAAGCCATGGCAAACGAATCAGCGGGAGCGTCGGGCCCGAGGCGGTCGATCACACCAACAAAAGTGAGGTCCATATAGATGTCATCGTTATTATAATACTTATTAACGGTGCTGCTGTCGAACACTATGGGGAAATAGTCCTGGATCAGGCTGTTAAACTTGAACTCCGAAGGCCCTCCGTAACATACCCCGATAGTTTGTCCGGCCCAGCCGCCCTTGATCTTGTTGAGCAACTGGTCCCTCGAAATTGTCAGGGTCGCAGGGGATTTGGATTTCCTGTCCCCTCTGTTTGAGCAGGAAGAAATTACTGCAATGAAAAACAGCCCCCAGAACAGCTTGTATTTCATCCTATTTATTAATAACCAGCTTCCTCACCAACAGTTTATCTTCAAAACGGATTATAACCTGGTAAGTCCCTGCTGATGCCGAAGTGAGATCAACTTCATACTCCTTTTCCCCGCTGAAACTTCTCTTCAGGATAAGCCGGCCGTCCATATCTGCAACCGTTACCTCCATGTTGGCGGCATAACCGGCCGGAGTAACAATACTGAACCTGCCTTTTGTGGGATTTGGTATTATCTTCAGGTTATTGTCTTCCTGTTCACCAATTCCGGCGGGCGATTTCGCCTGTGTAACCGTTACGGTGCGAACCGGGAGGCTGTCTGCCGACACCGAGATGGTGGCTGAACGGGCGAGGGTTGTGGTATTTTCAAGGTAATTTGCGACAATAGTCCCGTTCCCGCTGCCACCCGGCGCGACTGTGCACCAGGCTACATCGCTTACAACGGTCCAGTCAGTATTGGAGGTTACGGAGAAATCTGTGCTTCCCTGCACATAAGTAACGTTTTGGCTGGATGGGCTTATGTCAAGCACCGGTGTTGCACCCGCCTGGACTACGGCCACCTCAACAGAACCGATGCCGGTTGCGGAAACCTTGATGGTGGCCATTCTGCCGCTTATGATTGTGTTCTCCGTAAAAGAAACATGGATAGTGTCATTTCCGCTACCTGACGGGGTAACTGTGATCCAGCCGGCATCGCCCGTAACAGTCCAGTTTGTATTAGATGTCACCAGAAACGTTGTATTCCCTGATGGGCTGCCTACGTCACGGGTGGGAGGGTCAACAGAAAGGATCACGGGGGCCCCTTCCTGTGTAACTGTCACTACCTGCGAAGTTACCCCGGTCCCGGAAACGGTGATATTGGCAATTCTCGGGGTTATGTCCAGGTTCTCAGTATAGTTTGCAAATATGGTATCGTTGTTGGAGCCTGATGGTGTCACATCACACCAGGATGCGTCGGAGGTGACAGCCCATGATATATTGGAGCTGACATAAAACTCAGTTTTGCCGGAGGCAGTGCTTACATCCCTGTAAGGTGGAGCAACTGTGAGTATAGGAAAGATTGTTACAAAATGCAGTGTATCGCCAATATAGGTGCCGGAAGCCGTTGTTCCAACAATGCGGAAGAAATACTGGGTGCCGGGAGTAAGGCCTGTCAAAAGTGCGTAAACATATACTGTAGTTGACCCTGATCCAACAGGAAGGCTGGGTGTTGAATTTCCAAAAGCATTCGTGGTCCCCCAGTCAAAATGGTAAGAAGTAAAGAACCCCATGGGGTTGACTGTCCCGTTCAGGATTGCCGAGTTTACCGATACACCGGTGGCGGCATAGGTATGCACAACCGGCACAATGTTCGGGTCAAAACCGCCCAGGGTATCATCTGCAATATTGGTCGGATCCAACCATTCTTTCAACCTGGAGGAAGATGTGGACCCATATTCCCATGACATGGCAAATTTTCCGTAGAAATCCCATTTCTGGGAGGCAGTGCATGAAGAAGGGCCGCCATGAAGCTGTCCTATGATATGATGATCCTGGTCAAACATCGGGGAGCCGGAGGAACCTCCTTCGGTTATCCCGTCGCTCCAGAATACCTGCCAATGCGAATCGGCAGGAGTACCGCTCCATGAACTTGAAACAAACGCCTCATTTGAGTAGGATATTTTCTTTATATCTCCCGAAGGATGATGGATCCCGGCGCCGGAAGTTGCTGCAACATCAGCCTTGTTCCAGCCGGCATAATATGCACTGTAATTGACAGGAGGCACTGAACTCATCTGGACCAGGCAGAAATCAGAAGCGTCATTCCTTGCTTTCAGAGTTGCCCCTGAAATTGAATTATATGGAGGAGAACTTGAAGGATTTGTGCAGGTAGGGCTCTGCCAGTTGAACCAGAAAACCCAGCTTGCCGGGTTGCTGTAACAATGGTTGGCAGTAAGGATATAAGGGACACCATCCTGGCTTGTATTATTCACAAGGGCCCCCGAACAAAACCCACTTCCGCCTGTAACAAGCATGCAGGCCGACCTTACCTCGCTTTGCCAGCTATTGGCCTCCGGGCATTTCACATTGTTATTGCAGGAACCCGATTGACCGAAGGATTTGATATAACTGAAGCCATCCCTGTAACCGTGAGTGACCCTGTTCAGATGAAGAATCCCCTGAAATGCTGTTGAAGCTGGTTCAAAATACTCAATAGTGATCTTGTCCCCCGGTAATAAGGTTGTTGCAAAAACACTGTCGTCCCTGTTGTTAAAACCGGTGAAGGCACCAATAACAGCTGACCTGTCGGTATTATATACAAAAAGTGTCGCCCCCAACGGCAATACATAATGATCAAATGTCAGGTTGATGGAAAAAGCTCCAGGGCAGGCTATGCCAAGACGCCAGACCCTGTCGCCGTTTGACAGTACATCCCAATGGCCTGAATTATTCAAACCCAGGTCTACCGCTATATTCTCTCCAAATCTCCAGGGAACATCCTTATGGATATCATTCAGGGAGTCTTCACTTACCAGGCGTTGAATATCAACAGCCGGCATGGTTTCAACGGGTACAACAGCCGCCAGGCCTTGAGGATTCTGAAAACTTAATGGGAGGCCCCCCTGGCTGATTTGTGAAAAGCCTGCAAGGCTTGAAAACAGTAATATGATCAGAACGCTGCTGATATGAGATATTTTCATAATCCTAATGTTGTCAGGTTATTATACATTAAATTTCAAATACATATATGCTTTACCAGATCGTTATCCTGATTGAATCAGAGGCAGTCACTTTACATCCGAAAGCATCTGAAAATTCCTTCATCAGCGGAAGTGTTGCATTAATCCTCCATCGTGCAGGAGAATGTTCGTTGGTCTGAACCTGATTGATAAGGCTCTCATTGGTTATATTCTCCCTCCAGACCTGCGCCCAGCCTAAGAAGAACCTCTGCTGGTATGTAAATCCGTCGATCTTTTCGGGTTTCTGTTTGCCTTCGAGGGATTTTTCAAGGGCATAATAGCCGAGAGTCAACCCCCCAAGGTCGGCGATATTCTCACCAAGGGTGAGTTTGCCGTCAATTTTAAACCCTTTGGTCACCTCGATGGAATTGAAATATGCTTCCATCTTTTTCCCGAGTGCAATAAAGTTCTTTGAATCTTCCGGGGTCCACCAGTTGCTTAAGTTCCCGTTGCCGTCATATTGTGCACCCTGGTCGTCGAAGCCGTGTGTCATTTCATGTCCTATCACGGCTATGATAGCCCCGTAATTGATAGCATCGTCGGCATCGGGATTGAAGAACGGAGGCTGAAGTATAGCTGCTGGGAAAACGATTTCATTATTGGTGGGGTTGTTGTATGCATTGATGGTTTGGGGCGACATTCCCCATTCCTGTTTATCAACCGGTTTCCCTGCTTTTTTAACCATGTCATTATGTTCCCACAAAGCAATATTCATGCTGTTTTCGAGCAATTTGTCGGGTTGGATATCGATGCTGGAATAATCTTTCCATGTATCGGGGTAGCCGATTTTCCATGTAAAGGCAGCCAGCTTCTTTTTTGCTTTTTCTTTAGTGGGGGCGCTCATCCATATAAGTTTATCGATTCTTTCACTATACACGGCACGCACATTTTCTATCATCCCGGAGACCTTTTTCTTGGAAGATTCAGGGAAATATTTTGCTACATATAGTTTCCCAAGGGGCATCCCCAGCCTCCTGTTAACACTCATGATGGCACGTTCTTCACGGGGGCGCTGGGCTTTTACCCCGTACATTACGGTACTGAAGAAATGAAACGATTCTTTATTGAATTGTGACGGCAGTAAATTGGCAACTGCTGAAAGAAGTTTCCAGCGGAAGTAAGTTTGAAGTACATCAAGAGGGGTTGACTTGATGAGCAGACCGAGATTTTTAAGGTAGTTCTTATCCTGGACAATTATGGTATCGGTATGCAAACCATAGTTTTTATAATAATCAGCCCAATTAATAAAGGGAGCCAGTTTCTTCAGTTCTGTAAACGGGATCTTATTGTAGATCTTCACGGGATCACGCATTTCGAAATTTTTTAGCTGGATAAGGGCAAGCTTTGTTTCGAAATCGAGAATGGTTTGCCCCGGGGCCTTCACATCCCAGGATGCCATCGAGAACATCTTATCCACATGCTTTACAAATTCGGCCCTGATCTTAACCATCGATGAATCCTTGTTCTCGTAGTAATTACGGTCACCCATCGACAGACCGTCCTGACCCATAAATACTGCATTCATTTTACTGTTGCGGTCATCGGCACTAACATATACATCGAAGGGGCCTGAAATATTTACAATAGCCAGTTCCCCGGCAAGAGCCATCAGTTCAGCATTGCTTTTTGCTGCCAGGATCTTATCCGACAAGGGGACGATAGGAGTAATGCCGCGTTTGGCGATTGTGAGGGTGTCAAGGTAGGAGCGGTAATACCCGGTAATGAGCTGGGCCTCGCTTCCTTTAACAGGGTTTTCCTGTTTCAGGAGATCAGCAATTATACCCTTGATCTTTACTTCACGGTTTTCTTTATCCAGGACTTCAAAAGATCCCCAGGCGCCTTCGGTCGAAGGGATTGGATTATGCTTTTTCCAGTTGCCGTTGGCAAAACTATCGAAATCACTGCAGGCCTTTTGAGTTGAATCGATGCCCGAAATGTCAAAAGCGACAACCCTGGCTTCGGAACTCTTTTGTTTGTTGTTGTTACACGATAAGGCCAGGATCATGACCGTTAGCGTCATCATCAGAAATACAAGTTGTTTTTTCATCTGGTAAAGTTTTGTATTTATCAATTAATCTGTTTTTTGTTCATTTCATGCAACTGATCCTGGTAAGGAATGGTAAAATAAAATGCAGAACCTTTTCCCTGTTTGCTTTCCACCCATAGTTTCCCGCCAAGCATTTCCGCATAGGATTTTGCAATGGCCAAGCCCAGTCCGGCTCCCTGCCGGGCCTGAACATCGGCTACATCGGCCTGGAAAAACCGTTCGAATATGGCTTCATGGCGGGAGGCAGGGATTCCTATACCTGTATCTTTGACGAAAAATATAAGCTCAGTTTGCATAGTCTCCGGGCCCTTCAGCCCAGCCGGTCTTAACAAATACCCGAATTCCACTGATCCCTTATCGGTATATTTGATGGCGTTTTTTACAAGATTTGAAAGGATAGCATACAATTTTTCTCCATCCGTTTTTATAACGGACTGATTATCAGTCAGGGTTGTTGTAAAGGATAAACTTAATCTCTTACTTACAGCATCTGGTTTAAAAAGGGTATAAACATATTCAATCTGCTCGTTTATATTCGTATCCTGGTTGTTAACATCCATCAGCCCGGATTCAATTCTGGAAATATCCACAATTTCATTCAGTATATTCAGCATGCGTGAACCGCTTCTCTGAATTATCCTGATATACTCCGCCTGGTTCTCACCAGTCAGCCCGGGTTCACCCAATAAGGATGAGAAGCCGAGGATGCCGTTCATGGGCGTGCGTATCTCATGGCTCATATTTGCAATAAAGGCCGATTTAAGCCGGTCGCTTTCTTCTGCCTTGTGCTTTGCTTTCAATAACTCCTGGCTTTCCTTCTTTAACAGGGCCTGCAAGGTTCTTTCTTTAATAAATGATTCGTTCAGCTGATCAACAAGTGAGGCAACTGACAGCACAGCAAGGGCATTAAAGGCGATTAAATTGATCCCTACCGTTAACCAGGATATCAGGGCAAATTCCTGGAAAAATGTCAGGTTGGTTGATGTTACCGGTACTATCGCCATCAATAACAGGAATATGATTGCATTCAGGGCAAGGGAGATCAATCCTGCCCTTTTGCTTTGATAGAGAGTGATAAGCACTGAAATGCAAAGAAGAATGATTATACTCGGTCCTTTTATACCAAAATAATTGATCAGGATGACCGACAAAATGTAAAAAGTGGCAGAGAACGTAATTTTTTTCGCCTTGATCCTGATCCTCCTGTTGAAAAAAATGAAAATAATGACCAAAAAGGCAAGAGAGTCGAAAATCGCAATAATTGTTTGATGTGTTTTTATGGATACAATTATACTTGGTACAGCCACCAGTACGAGAATGGGAAAACTTATAAGCAGAATTGAAATGAACAGCTTATCCCTGAGATATGGCAATCCGTCTTCTTCATTGGATTTCAGGGAAGAAAAGTGATACTGGTAGTATCGAATGTAGCTATCCCAGAATTTGATGAGGTTAATTCGCATTAATGCAATACTTCTTTGTACAGGGTTAAAGGTTCCTTGCGGCTTCCAGCCATATTTCCTGATTCTAAGGACAAATATCAGCAAAATATTGAAATAAGAAAGCTCTTTATGCGCTTGATATGGTAATTATCTTCATTCTGGTTTATTATTTTTACATTTATGCCTGAGAAAGAGAAAACAATGGATATGTATAATATTCAAGTATTGCATTTATGAAAACCAGTATTTACATTTTTATCATTTTACTCATTTTCCAAAGCCTTTGGCTGGATGAGCAATGTAAAGCACGGGATTTGCAGGGGACCGGCAACCTCCCCCTGATCTCCGGATTAACTTACGGGAATATCTTGCAAAGCGGTGTAAGCGTTTATTGGACCACCGATTCACCGGCTGATTCCAAGATCCTGTGGATGGTATCAGATTCAAATTACCAGCCGCTGGTCTTCACCGATTCATTGTACTTTTCAACCGCAGTCAGCAGTCACATTGTACCAATCAGCAACCTTCAACCCGCAACAATATACAAGTACAGGGTTATTTCACGAAATGCCGGCGGAGCCGCAGCCGACTCGGGATATTTCATCACCCAGTCTGCATCTACAGGAAAAACAGTGGTTTATTTTAACCATTCCGTTGACACTACGGTAAGTACAGGGGAAAAGGCAAATGGCAATAAAGATTTTTCCGCCTTCCTTATTGACCGGATTGACAGTGCAAAATACAGCATCGATATAACATTATGGGAATTTACCTATTACACTGCTGTTTTAAATGCGCTCATCCACGCGAAAAACAACGGAGTGAAGATCAGGTTCATTTATACGAATAATACCCCTGATTCGCCTCTGGTCGAATCACTGGTTGCAAATGGGATCCCGGTCCTGAAGCGAAACTACGATACCACCCATTCAATGCATAACAAGTTCTGGATCTTTGATTACAGGAATAACAGCGATGCCGGAATTAAATATCTCTGGACGGGCTCCGCCAATGTTTCACATGCCCAGCTGCACCAGGACAGGAACAATGTGATTGTAGTACAGGATGAGTCGCTTTGTGCAGCTTACACCAGGGAATTTGAAGAAATGTGGGGTTCCCATAAAGACATCCCGATTAAATCAAGAGCAAGGTTCGGTGCGATCAAAGTAAACAATGTGCCCCATGTATTCAATGTGGCCGGAGTACGGATGGAAGCCTGGTTTTCTCCTTCCGACAGTGTTACAAGATATGTATGCAACCTCATCAGCTCCGAAACGACAAAGAGCCTGTATTTCTGTATGTTTAAATTTACACTTCATGATTTTGAAGATACACTTCATTCAATTTTTCAGCATGGAATGGAAATCAGCGGTGTTTTCGATTCGTCAAATTCTGTTGATGCAGGCTGTGCGTACCCGAGAATGAAAGGCGCTTCGGTCCCGGATGCGTGGAACCCGGCAGCTGATGTCTTTATCGACACTATAACCGGTCTTCTGCATCATAAATACTTTATTGTCGATGCAGGCCCGTCAGCGGGCAATAAAATTACCGTAACCGGGTCGTTTAACTGGGAGCCTGATGCATCTCTGAAAAATGATGAAAATTCGCTGATCGTCTTCGATGCAAGGGTAAATAACCTTTACTACCAGGAATTTTATAAACGGTATAAAGAGTCGGGAGGTACTACTGTCGGGATACACAATGCAGGTTCAGCTACCGGCAGGACTGAGCATCTGGGACAAAATTATCCTAATCCATTCAGCCTTTCTACCGTTATCCCTTATAATTTGCCGGCTGCTTCATTCGTGAGGCTGAGCATTTTCGATTCCCATGGTATCGAAGTAGAAGTGCTTCTGAACGCTCCCCAAAGTTCAGGAGCCCACACCTCGAGCTGGAACTCTTCGCTTTTTCCGGCCGGTATGTATTGCATAAGACTGACAGCCGGCGGGTATACGGAAACCAGGAAGATGACAGTTATGAAGTGATTGGAGTTTTTCAAAAATGCATAAAGGCTGTGTATCCCAATTCGAAACAGGATTTGTAATTTTTCCCGGCTGTTACTAATTGAAAATGGCTTAATGAGTTTACTGAACATTACAACAACATGAAATCCCCCGAAAGCATAATCCCGGATCTGAAAGAACTCGGCGGTTTAATACTTGGATTCTTACCCTGGCTGCTGTTCCTGTTCCTTTCCGGCAACACCCTTGGAAGCCTTGAAAGAGCTATTATAATAAGCCTTGCGGCATCCATTCTGTTTGGTTACAGAGAGCTGAAACAGGGATTCATACTTACCTGGGGAACCCTTGTTTTCTTCAGCTTCTGTGCTGTCAGCATCAACCTGTTGCATGTGATGTGGGTGGCCATGTACATGGACCTCCTGTCCAACTCGGCACTAGCCTTCGTGATGTGGCTGACACTGGCCCTGGGCAAGCCTTTCGTTCTGCAGTATGCAAGAAAAGGCCTCCCGGAGGAGAAATGGAATGAAGCCCATTTCGTTCATGGCTGCAGGCAGATGACCATCGTTTGGGCTTCGCTGATGAGCCTGTCGGTTTTACTGAGCATTGTCAAAAGGACTTCATTGATGCACCTTCCCGGATGGGCCTGGTTCGGCTTAAGCCTTGTGATCATTGTCTCAGGACTGGCATACACTACAGTGTTTAAGCGTCATAAACGGCTGAAGCGCCTGAGAGAACAGGAAATCAGCTGATTTTTTTATGACTGCGGATGAGGGAGCCGATTGAAATAAACCTTCTTCCCGTTACATTGAATTTCAGGGCGCCCCGATGATTTCAATTGCTTTCAGCAGCAATTCGTCTTTATTTGAGATAATACCTTCGATAGTGGGTTTGACTTCGATATCAGGTATGATGCCTACCCTCTGGGTTTCCCTGCCATCGGGATAGTAAACGCCTATCCCGCTTATCATAGTGCTGATGCCACCCGGCAATCGGAATGCTGAAACATTTCCATCGGCTCCTGCAGTAGTCGATCCGATCACTGTAGCCCGGGGGGCTACCCTGAATGCCATAGCTGTATACTCTGCCTGGCTTTGAGTGACCTCATTCACAAGAATGATGACCTTTCCCTTGTAATAGTCTGGATTGACTTCCCCCACTTTGAATAGTTGTCCCATCGTAAAAAGCCCGGGTTGGACAATACTTCCTGATGAAAATCTGACAAAACCCGTGCTTTCTGGTACCAGGTATTGTCCGAAGCTGAACACGATGAAATCAGAAGGATAACACCTCAGGTCGATAACAAGTCCTTTTGTTCCTTTGATTTGTTTCCACAGCTCCGGCAGGTAAGCACTCTTGACAGTCCCTGGGTTGAAATAAGCGATATCAGGAGCCAGCATCCTGAAGCAGCTGTCTTTTCGATGGTAGAAGGAAGTAAAATCAATTTTGTCAAAGGGATATGCATGCAATGTAACTGAAGTTGTAATCCCTTTCCTTATATACCTGACAGGGATCACTGTATCGTTAGTGCGCAAGAGGTTTCTTGCTATTTCCCTTAACTGGGTAGGATAGTTTGAAGCTGGTGTGTATTTCAGCCTTGACTGCACAATGCTTTCAACATTCTTCCCGCTTATCTCTGTGATTATATCACCGGGTTGAAGATCGCAATGATCCCCGTTATTTGCATTATAAAAGCCTGTGACAACCGGTTTGCC
>Ga0194054_10000035_pt1 | contig 63938 bp, 56 predicted proteins | sample SepL2210m_MetaG_FD_163628 | JGI IMG/M metagenome (GOLD analysis project Ga0194054, IMG submission 163628) | Anoxic zone freshwater microbial communities from boreal shield lake in IISD Experimental Lakes Area, Ontario, Canada - Sep2016-L227-10m | ecosystem: Environmental > Aquatic > Freshwater... | reverse complement strand
CCCCCACCCTCTCCCTCAAGGGGAGAGGGAGAAGAGGATGAACCGTCTCCCACCTGAACTTCGTCGCTAACTTAGTCGCTAACTTTGTCGATTCCAATCGCGTCGATCAAGTCGGTCGTTTAAGCGTATCCGGTTAAGGGTGGCGGTTAAGAGTGCGTTTAAGTGTGAGTTCCACACTTCCTCGCCACCCTTAACCGGATACCCTTAACCGACCCGCTTACACGATTCCTCCTGACACTCCAACTTCGTCGGTAACTTAGTCGCTAACTTCGTCGATGTCTTCCCCGACAAAGTTAGCGATTAAGTTAGCGACGAAGGAGTTCGACCGGTAGAGGGGCCAGGGCGAGGGGTTTCCGGAGATCAGGACAACTGCAGGGATTCCTGAATTTCAAGCCGGCATCTTTTCATCGCGGCAATAGCGGCGCTGGTTTTTTCACGAGTAGCGGTTTCGCCTGGGGATGATCCACAAAGCAGAGTTGACGCTCTTCCGAAACCGCATTACTGTTTGAGTAATCGATAGGTAGGACGAGTCTCTCAAATCAATTCAACACAGGAGGACACCATGGGTACCGCAGGAAGACAGATCGTTGGCAAGGATGTGGATAAAATCATCGCCATGCTGAATAAGCTGTATTGCGATGAATGGCTGGCCTATTACCAGTATTGGCTTGGCGCAAAGGTTGTGAAGGGACCGATGAAGGATGCCGTGATGGCGGAACTGACCCAGCACGCCGCGGATGAACTCCGCCATGCCGGACTGGACGCTGACCGGATCATCCAACTCGGAGGAACACCGGCGCTCAGCCCTGAAGTCTGGCTAAAACTGACCAACTGCGGCTATGATGCCCCCAAGGACCCCTACGTCAAGGTCATCCTCGACCAGAATATCAGCGGCGAACAATGCGCCATCAAGCATTACAATGAACTGCTCAAGTTCAGCAGAGACAGGGATCCAGTGACCTATAATATGGTTCTTCAAATTCTTCAGGACGAGGTGACGCACGAGGAAGACTTGCAGAATCTCATGGAGGATATGGTGATGATGGTTAAGCGGGGCCTGAAATAAGCGCTGATGTTGACCATAGATCACCCTTTTTCACGATGGATCCGGGGCTGGGCGGGCATCCTGCTCGCCGCCCTGGCCATTTTAATCCTCCGTATCGCCTACCTCATCTGGATATGTCCTTACGACCTGGTTCCGGATGAGGCCCAGTACTGGGACTGGTCCCGCCGCCTCGATTGGTCGTATTACAGCAAAGGCCCGACCGTGGCGTGGCTCATCGCACCCAGTGTGCATTTTTTTGGAAACATAGAATGGGCGGTACGGCTTCCGGCCGCCCTGGCGTCGTTTGCGGCCAGCCTGATATTGGCGCGCTTTGCCCTCTCGACCTCAGCGGGCAATATCCGGACAGCCTGGTACGTCTTTCTATTGTTCAATCTCATTCCGGTGTATCAGGGGACTGCCCAATTCATGACCACAGACGGGCCTTACTATGTCTGCTGGATCACGGCGGCCTATGTCGGCTGGCTCATGGCGAAAAGGCGCACCCCCTCTACTGCCTGGTTTTTCCTGTTCGGGTCGATCATAGGCATTGGCATGCTATGTAAATACACCATGCTGCTGGCATTGCCCGGGGTCCTGTTCTACCTGTTCCGCCATGGGGTTCAATCCTGGAAGCTGCGACTTACCGCCCTGCTCGCCGTTCTCGCCGGAATCTTATTGTTCTCAATGCCCATCTACATCTGGAATGTCCAACGGGGCTGGCCCACTCTAGCCCATCTGATAGGAGCCACCCGACTGCCTGGTGGAGATGCCCCCGCCCATAGTGGCTGGCCCTACAACCCGCTCTGGACGCTCTCTTATTTCATCTATCCCCTGGCGATCCTCGCCCCTCCTGCGGCCTTCCTTCTGTTCAGGGCCATGCGCGAAGCCTTCAAGCCGCAACATGTCCACTCGGAACTCCGGAACATCATGTCTTACGCACTGCATACTGCCGCCCCCATTCTGGCCTTCTACCTGCTGATTTCCTCACGCACCGATGTCAAATTGAACTGGCCGGCGGCAGGATTTACGATTTTCCTTATTCCCGTGGCCGGCTATCTGGCGGCTCATCGCGCCGGTGACGCCATCAACCGAAAGCTGTGGGGCTGGACCGTTGGGATCGGGCTCGTCAGCCTCCTGTTTATTGCACTGGGAAAATATCCCATAGCCGCCATCAACGGGTCTGAAATTCTGGGCATCAAAGTCAACACCCAGCCCATGCTTAAGCGCATCACGGGATTCAAGGCCATTGTAGAGAGCGCCGAACGCGCCGCCGCAGAACTGAAAAAGGACACAGGTCAGGAGCCGTTCTATATCGTGTCAACCTATGGGCGAGCCGCTTTGCTGGCATTCTATGCCAAAGGCCATCCCCGGGTTTGCAGTGCTGACAGTTATATGGGCGGCAGGGAATCCTCGTACGATTACTTTCCAGACACGGATCTCGGTAATCCGCAGTTGCTGGGTCGCCCCGCCATCCTGCTGGATAACGAGAAGTGGGTTTGGGAGAAGGCGCTTTACTTTCAGCTGATTGAACGCTCCCGTTTTTACGGTCGAGTCTACTTTGCCTACGAGTATCGCGGCCCCTGGCGCGAACCCCATACAAAGTAACCCGCCTTCCGCGTTGACTTCGCCCCCTCTCCACCAGTATAAGAACGGAACCTTTTGAGGAGATTTCCCGACTTGCGCATTGTTTCACGATACGTTCGCGACAGTTATCTGGTCACCTTCGTGATGACCTTGCTCGTACTGACATTTGTCATGTGCGTCATGGTGCTTTTCCGCATTGCGGATGCCATCGCCATGGGCGGCTCGATTTACCTGATCGGGAAGATTTTTCTCGCCGGGCTCCCCTCCGCCGTCGGCTTCTCCATTCCCTTCAGCATCATCACGGCAGCGCTTCTCACCTTCGGCAAACTATCGGCCAACGGCGAAATAACAGCCATGAAAAGCAGCGGCATCCGGATGTTGCAGATCATGAGACAACCCATTCTCTTTGCCGTCCTGATGTCGGCGGTATGCCTCTATCTCAATGCCGAATTGATCCCGGAAAGTTATCATATGCGCCGTGATGCCCTGAGGCAGTTGGGGCTGGAATCCCCCCTGCAATTGATTGAGGAAGGCCGCCCCATCCGTGATTTCCCGGGCATGACCTTCTATATCGGCAGCAAGCGTGACAATAAAATCGAAGACATCATCATTTATCAGGCTCCGCAAAAAAATTCGCCTGCCCGCGAGATCCGTGCCCGCTCCGGCGTGGTCTCCACAGCAGAAGACAACAAGAGCATCCTGGTTGATCTGTATGATGTGCGGATTGACCCCTTTTACGAAGATCGACCGGGAGCAGGAACGGCCAGCCATTTCCCTTATTCCATTGATCTTTCTCGCCTGACGGGTGCTGATAACCCGAAAAAGGTGAAACGAAAAAGCGACATGTCCTTGCTGGAAATCACAGACATCCGTGGCAATCTTAAAAATTCCTATCCGGAAATGAATAACGAAGCCCTGGCCAAACAAGACATGGCGCTCAAAGTGGAATTCAACAAACGGATCGTGATGGCCATTTCCTGCTTTGTTTTCGTCCTGCTCGGCGCTCCGCTTGCCACCAAAACCCATCGGCAGGAAACCACGATCGGTATCGGCATCAGTCTGGGCCTCATTTTCTCCTTCTATCTTTTCGTTATTGTAGCCGAAACTCTGACCAAGTATCCCTGGACCCAGCCTCATTTGATATTATGGATACCCGTAGTACTGGCCACCGGTCTTGGCCTATTCCTCATCAACCGCTGTGATTGATACTCCCTCATCCCGTTATCGCAGACTATGGATCCCCGATCTGGCGTGGATCCTTCTTCTTACCTTGCTTGCGGTAGTTCCATTTTTGACGCCCGGGACAGACCTCAAAATATTGTCCTGGTTTTATCACCCGGGACTCCCTCATGCCTGGCCTCTTGAATTCAACGGTTTCTTCCGTTTTCTTTACACTTTCGGAACCCTCCCTGCCCTCATCACAGCACTGGCAGGTTTGGGATTTCTCGTCGTGGCCCGATATCGGCCCTCCTTAACACCCTGGCGTCGTCATGCGGTTTTCATCTTTCTGACACTGGTCATCGGCCCCGGGTTCCTTGTCAACACGGTCTTCAAGGATCATTGGGGGCGGCCCCGGCCCAAAATGGTTTCGGAATTCGGCGGACGGATGGAATACCAGTGTTTCCACGAAAAGGGCATGAGTGGTCGTGGCAAATCCTTCCCCTGCGGCCACAGTTCAATGGGATATTATTTCATCGTGCTCTATTTTCTAGCACGTCGCCGGAAAAAGCTCATCCGGTTCTCCCTTCTGGCCGGGATCATGATCTACGGCACTGTGATTGGAATAGCCCGTATGGCTGCGGGGGCACATTTCGCCTCCGACGTACTCTGGTCAGCGGTCTTCCCCTGCCTTACCGCTTGGGCGCTCTATTACTTTGTCTTGAATATCCCTTTTCATGAAGATTACCCGGCAGTCACACGTGAAAAATCAATTTGGCGATCCAAATGGTTGCTTTGGTTGGCCCCACCACTTGGCCTTGCAACGATCGGGGCCGTCCTGCTTAGCACGCCCTCGTTTGCAGAGCTTGACTATAAGGAAGTGATTCCAAAAGGGAGTAATCCCATCGTGGAGTTGGTTGTCGCTAAACCCGGCCACCCCTATCCTGATTTTTGCATTATTGATCAGAAGACATCCGCAACTCATTCGGATCGTATTATCATAACGGGCGAAATACAGGGCTTTGGGTGGCCTTGGAATCACATTCGACATAGCGCCATCTGGAGCCGAACCAACGGAGTGGATCTATTTCGTTTCACCTGCATCCCTAAAGGCCAGTTCTCAGAACTGGATGGCCGCCTCACGATTGAAGTCCCCTCCGGCACCCAAATCCATCTCATTCAGCCCTAGCGTTCATACCGGATAGAAGCCAAGACCTTTACGCTTCCCATCCGTTCAATCGCACGGAGGTTATCATCCTCAATCTGGCCCCATCGCCCCGGGGCAGATTGATTCAAGACCACGCCTAAGACATGGAGACGGGCTTCTCTCAGGACTCTCAATGAAAGCAGCACATGATTGATCGTACCTAACCCGGGACGGGCCACCAGCAAGACAGGGAGCTGCAGTCGCACCATGAGATCCAGCATGGTTTCCTTCTGATTCAAAGGAACCAGTACTCCTCCTGCGCCCTCAATAATCACCCCATCATACTTGTGACTTAAACGGCGGAAGGCATTTTCAATACAACTGAGCGAAATACGCGTACCGGCCAGTTGGGCCGCCAAATGAGGGGAACAGGCAGGTTTGAAACAATAGGGAGCCATATCAGCCTGCTCGGCAGCAGAAATTCGCATTCCGCCAGCCTTAAGCGACGTCATCAAGTCCGGTGCCATCAAGGTGCCCTTCCGCAAATGACACCCAGTCTGAACCGGTTTCATCGGGGCCACATTCCTGCCCGCCGCCCTGAATCCAGCCAGAATACCTGCAGCCACAAAGGTCTTCCCCACCCCGGTATCCGTTCCTGTGATAAATATCCCTCGTTGCAAATTCATGGCGTGAGAGTATAGGAGGGCCAAGCTGCGCTTTCAGTAAAAAAGTTACTGAGCCATGACGAAGGGACTTGGATCCAGCCAAACGCCGCCGTTTGAGTATTCAATAATTACCAGGGGATCCACGCGTGAATTACCCTGCATACCGTGCGAATTCCCGCTTCTCCGGGGCGGTCATATGTTTGATCCGGTATTCCGCCTGTGAGGCGGCGGAGCGACTGGGAAATTCAATCACTGTGAGGATTTTTTCGGGGGGATGAGCACGCGTGTAACGGGCTCCTGTGCCTTTTTGGTGGGCGGCGAAACGGGCGGCGACATCCACGGCAATACCGGTGTAAATACTCTTATCCTCACATTCAATGAGATAGAGGAACCAAGGCTTCCGTGCTTTTTTCAATACCTTCGCCATATCGTAACTGTGCCTGATGCGCGCTCGAATGGCAAGCTATCCGGGGCGCACAGCGGCGAGACGCCGCTGCCACTTTAGGCGGGACTTCTTTTGACCGCCCTATTCTCTTCCGGTATGATTTGGGAATGAGTATTTTTCTTTGGCACAAGGATATTGAAGCCCGCCTGCAATCGCGGTTGGCGGATGCCTTTGCCCAGGCTCACCTCATCCACATTCCCGATATCCCCGCCGCTGCCGAAGCCTGGATGGTGTGGGAACTCGCACGATGGTCCCATGCCACAGTCCTCTGGATCGCGGATGGGCCCCGCTCACTGGAATGGATGGCACGCGACCTGCAATCCCTGACCCCTCCCGACACAGCCCCCCCGCTTGTCTTCCCGAGCTGGGAAGTACTCCCCACCAACACCGCCACGATGCCGGATCTGGGCATCATGGGTGCCCGACTGGATACCCTGACCTCACTGGCCCCGGGTGAACCCCGCGTCATTGCCACCTGCGCCCAGGCCCTCATGGAACGTACCTTGTCACGAGAGGCATTCATGGCCCATACCCGAATCCTGAAAACAGGCGACGAAGTTGACCCCACGGAATTAACCACCCACCTGGAGCAAAGCGGGTATTCCTTCTCGGCTGAAGTCCAGTTCCAGGGAGATGCCGCGCTCCGCGGAGGCATCCTTGATATCTGGCCCCTGACCAGCCCCTGGCCAATCCGCATCGAGTTCTTTGGCTCGACCGTTGAGTCGCTCCGGACCTTTGATCCAGCTGAGCAACGGTCGCTGGCACCCGTGACGGAAGCCCTACTTCCTCCCGCCAGCGAATGGAAACTCCTGCGATCCAAGGCGGAGAATCGCGCTTTTCTTTTTGACCACCTTCGAGCCCGGCCTGGCTCCCTGTTGACAAACACGCCATCACTCCAAGACGGCTCGGCAGGGACGCCTCGCCCTACCGACATCATCGTTATCTGGGCTGATAAGGATTCCATACTGGCTCACACAGCCACCTATGAGGAGGCTGTTCGTGAAGCCAAAGCCAGTGCCTTTGTTGAACGGCTCGCCGCCATGGAGGCCGCCCTGCTGGCGCGCTCCGCCTTACGGCAGGTCTTCATGGGCTCGCGACCGGATGAGCCCTGCCCCCTGCTCGCTCTTGATTTTCAACCCGTGGAGCCCATCCCCTCCATTACCGGGCGGCACGTCCTGCATCCGGACGCCATTGAGACCAGTCGTCGCAAGTTTCTCACAGCCACCGCCGCCAGCCTTGTCAACGGTACCCAAACGGCGTTCTTCTTTGACAGTGAAGGCACCCACACCCGTTTTGAAGACGTTTACGGAGCCATCTTCAAGGAGGCCAAGCCCGACATCATCATGGCGCCACTGACTGGTGGATTCGCCAGTACTGAGTTCAATCTGATGGTCGTGGCTGAACCGGATCTCTATGGCCGCAAAATTCAGCGGAAACGCCTTCCCTCCCGCAAGACACAGGCCGGTGGTGGCACCCGGATTACGGACTGGACGGATATGGAGCCGGGCAATCTGGTGGTGCATATTGATCACGGGGTTGGCCGCTACCTCGGCTTGCACGAAATCACCATGGGCAATCAGCTTCAGGAAGCCTTGGCCATCGAGTATGCCGAGGGAGCCAAACTTTATGTCCCCGTTTCCCATGCCCATCTTCTGACCCGTTATGTGGGCGTGGGCAAACACACGACTCCGCTGCACCAACTTGGCGGCAAACGCTGGATCCATGAAAAACTTGCGGCTCAGCATGCCGTGCAGGATATGGCCTCATCCCTGCTCGAAATTCAGGCGGCGCGCGATTCCCAGGAAGGCTTTGCCTTTCCCCCTGACAACCCCTGGCAACACGAACTGGAGGCCTCGTTCCCGTATCAGGAAACCGATGACCAGGAATCGGCCATCCGCGAAGCAAAAAAAGATATGGAGTCCAAGCGCCCCATGGATCGACTCCTGTGCGGTGATGCCGGGTACGGCAAAACCGAAGTGGCCATACGCCTCGCCTTCAAAGCCGTTATGTCGGGCAAACAGGTTGCCGTCCTGGTCCCCACCACCATCCTGGCCCAGCAACATTTCCAGACCTTCTCGGAACGTATGGCACCCTTTCCCATCCGGATCGAAATGCTCAGTCGCTTCTGCACCCGCGGGGAATGCACCCGAGTGATTCAAGGTCTGGCTGAAGGCAAGGTAGATATTGTAATCGGCACCCACGCCCTGATACAGCCCACCATCGTGTTCAAGGATCTCGGACTGGTGGTTATTGATGAAGAACAAAAGTTCGGCGTCCTCCATAAGGAACGTTTCAAACACATCCGCCGGCTGGTGGATGTCCTGACCCTCACCGCCACTCCGATCCCCCGCACACTTTATATGAGCATGACGGGGGCCCGTGATTTGAGCACTATCCAGACGCCGCCCCAGGAACGACTGGCCGTCGAAACCATCGTCACGCCTGACTCCGATGCGGTGATACGTGAGGCTATCCTGCGTGAGCTGAACCGGGAAGGCCAGGTCTTCTTCCTGCATAACCGGGTACACAGTATTGAACGACTGCGCGAGCGGATTCAGCACCTGGTGCCCGAGGCCCGGATCGGGGTCGGTCACGGCCAGATGGCCGCGGGTGCCCTGGAGGAAGTGATGAGGGACTTCGCCCAGGGAGAATTTGACGTCCTCCTCTGCACCACCATTATTGAAAGCGGACTGGATATTCCCAATGCCAACACCATTCTGATTGACCGCGCGGATCGTTTCGGACTGGCCGAACTCTATCAATTACGGGGCCGCGTGGGGCGATCCAAGCACAAAGCTTATGCCTATATGCTATTGCCGACGCAGGCCCATGTAGATCCCACCGCGCGGAAACGCATCCAAGCCATCAAGCAATACTCCGGCGCTGGCACGGGCTTCCGGCTGGCGATGCGTGATCTGGAGATCCGGGGCGCGGGAAATCTACTGGGGGCCAGTCAGAGCGGTCACATCGCCGCCGTCGGCTTCGGCCTCTATTGCCAACTCCTGCGCCATACCATCGCCCAGAAAAAAGGCGAGCCCCTGCCGCCTGTCATTGATGTCGATATCATCCTCGACTTTCTTAGCCTGTCTCCTTCTGACACCGGGGCCAACCACTCTGCCATCATCCCGGCCACTTATATTGAGGATGAACGCTTGCGGGTGGGCATGTACCGGCGTATTGCTGAAACGGGGTTTGTTAAGGAAGTACGTGCCTTGCGCAACAGCTTCCGCGATCGTTTTGGCCCGATCCCGGCTGAATGTGAGCGGCTTCTCAAACTCGCTGAAATCCGCATTCTGGCGGCAGGGAAAAAGATTAAATCCATCGAAGTCGAGGATGCCAAGATCATGCTCAAGCGCCATAACGACTACCTGATGCTGCCGGGTGGGCGATTCCCCCGCCTGAAATCAACCTCCCCGGATGACCGGCTGGATGAAATCCGCAGTTACATCAGGAAATTAGAGTGACTCTTCTTGTATCCGTGGCCAATTTTATGGCAAGCTTCAAACCCCATGCAAAACCATACGAAAGAATGATGAATATGAACCACAGTATGCCTTTTCTGAGACTCTCCCTACTTACCCTCCTCCTAACCGCAGGTTCAGCCCGCGCTGAAAATATCACCGCCGTTCGTTATGGAGGCGATGAGCGGGCACGCTGGGAATATTTCGACCATATCCCGAGCAAGGTGGATGTGCCAGCCTACAGCCGTGGTGGCGAAAATGACTACTTCAGATTCCGAACCCGGCTCTGGACTGAACTCGACATTCTTCCCTCCGTCACAGCCAAAGCCAGGGTCGTGAATGAAGTCCGTTCATGGGTCTATCCCGACATGTCCCAGAAACCCCAACGCTCCTCGTCGGAGTGGCCGGACGAGTTTGTTTTCGATAATCTTTACCTGGAAGCCCGGGATCTTCTCGACAAGACGGTGGATATTCGCGCCGGCCGCCAGGAACTCCAGTACGGGAATGGCCGGGTTATGCTTGACGGCACCCCTGGCGACGGATCTCGTACACTGTATTTCAATGCCGCCAAGGCGACGGTCAAATCGATTCCCGATTCCCAATTGGATCTCTTCGGCATCTATAATCCACCTGAAGACCAGTTAGCCATCAATGGCGCGCAGCGCGACTTATCGGCTTTTGCCAGGGCCCCGGAGGGCGTCACAGAAAGTGGTGCCGGAATGTATCTTAAAAATTCCACCCTCAAGACCCTGCCCCTTGAGGCGTACTTGATTTTCAAGCGGGAAAGCGCCTATGACCAACCCGTAAAACCGGATGCTAGCGGAAAGTTTGCAACCCCCACCTATGCGTGGCAAACCCTGGACACCTCTGCCAAAGTATTACGGAACCCTGACAATGACATCGAAACGGCGGGCTTCCGGTTGATGCCGGTGTTCAACGACACCCTGACCGGAAATCTGGAAGTTGCCGGTCAATATGGACAACATGGCGACACGGACATGCACGGTTATATGGTGGATGCCTACCTGGCGCAGAAGTTCGCCTCAGCTCCCGCCACGCCCGTTCTTAAAGGAGGTGTTTACCTACTCTCCGGCGACGACCCGAATACGGCCACAGATGAGGGATGGAATCCCCTTTGGGCGCGTTGTCCGCAAAGCAGCGAACTGCTCGTCTTCGCTTATGACGCAGAACAATCCGCGTTCCGGTGGTCGAACCTGATCAACCCCAATCTCAGCCTCTCCATCACCCCGACCAAACGGACAAAAACCACCGCCACAATCCATTATCTGGCAGCTATGGAGGCGGATGGAAACGGGGGCGGCCGTGAACGCGGATGGATGGGTCAGTTAAGGCAGGACTTCACACTGGCCGAAAACGCCCTTCGTCCGAAGGACAAATTGACAACTTATTTTCTACTTGAATGCCTGGAGCCCGGAAACTACTACAAAAATACCGATACCGCTGTTTTCGCCCGGTGGGAAATTCTTTACGCATTCTAAAAACTAACCCTGTCTCCTTTTTTCAGTGTATTTTCCTCGCTTGATCGCGTCACTGCCAAAGGATTGGCGCAAGGCATCCACAACCTGATCCAGCTTCTTGTTCCGGCTATCCTGCGCCTTGCTGGCCAGATCGTCAAAAAGCTCCTGCTGGGCCGGGACGGCCTGATCCGGGGCCACCAGATTGGATACCCCGAAACCCACCAACCGGATAGGTCGCACGATATGTTCGTTCGAATGGCCATAATTTGACTAGAAATTTCGGCATACCGATCCATCCGGGGTGGCACAAAGATGGCATGAGGACAGAGTTTGCCGGCCGTGCGCGATGGCATGGCGGAATGGATCCCAAACCGGCGGGCTTCATAGGAGCAGGTTGCAACCACCCCGCGCTGATCAGGTGGAGAGCCGACGACCAAGGGTAGCCCCCGCCACTCAGGATGATCCAGCGCCTCAATAGCCGCATAGAAAGCGTCCATATCCACATGCAGAATGGTTAGAAGTGGAGTGTTCACTTCACGATTTTCGTCAGGTAGGACTCCAATTCACGCCCGTATTCCGAATCTTTGCCGGCATAAACCAATTGTTTGTGAACGTGCAGCAAGCCATCCGGGCCGGAATCCACTTCGCTAACGGAACTGAACCGATCCGCCGGGTTGGGTGCCAGCATTTTGCGCAAGGTGTGAACAAAACGCTCATTCTGGCGAACATAGTCAGGAAGGAGGCCTGGCAACCTCTCTGCCAGTGTCCGTTTGAACCGCAATAATTCATCTTCATCCATCGCCGGATCACAAATGGATTCGCCCCGGAGCATTTCAAGACACACAAGTCCGGCACTGAAAATATCCGATTGAACCTGGGGCGACTTCCGTTCATGAATCTCCGGGGCCATATAGATGGGGGTTCCCAACAACCAATTGGATTTTTCCCCGATCAGGACTGCCCGCCCGAAATCCACCAATTTCACATAGCCTAACCGGTCGATCATGACGTTGCCGGGCTTGATATCACAATGAACAAATCCCGCTGAATTCAAGGCTTCCATCCCGCGCAGCATCATCCGCATAATATAGATGGCAACCCCGGGCTGCACAAAAATCTTACGTCCACCAAGCCTGAAAATCACATCCGTAAAACGAGCCCACTCATTAGGAGTACTTCGCAAACGTGCCGTCGAGAGGTGAGCCCCATCCAGAAACTGCTTCATATCCACGCCATCTATTCCATCCATCTGGAGGTAGCCGATCCCGCAGGTTTCCTCATAATTGTCGCGGGAGACAAGATTGGGGCTCTGCATGGCCTGAAGCCGCGAGGTTTGAACCGCGATACGGCCCATATCAGTCCAATATAATTCAGGATTCGGATAATTACCCGGGTCGAATAATTTGATGGCATGCCGGGTCACACAGCCCCGGGCACCCTGCCGCAGAGCCAGGAATACGATCCCCTGCCGTCCGCGCCCCAACTCCTTTATGAATTGATAGGAGGCGGGGTAGTAAATGGCTTTAGCCCGGATGATGGCTTCGTAGTTTTCCCGCAATTGCTCAAGCGTCATAGGGGAAAACGTTCCGGACACCTGCGGCAAATACATGGATTGCGCGGCAACATCCAAAACAGTATCCGACATTTCAGTATCATTCATAATTATATTGCGGCCTGCCCTTGCCGGCGGCGAACTTCAAACATCGCGATGGCGGCAGCCACGGCCGCATTGAGTGAGCCCACATGGCCCCGCATCGGCAGCCGGATCACGACATCACAGGTTTCGCGGATCAATTTACCCAGGCCTTCCTCTTCACTCCCCACGACCACCCCGATGGGGCCCGTCAAATCGGCCTCCTCGTAGGACACGGCTTCACTGCTACCTTCAAGTCCCACCAGCCGCACCCCCTCCTCTTTGAGGGTCAACATCGCCTGGTGTAAATTCACCACCTGTGCCACCGGCACATACTCGGTGGCACCGGCCGAAGCCCGTACGACCGCCGGGGTCACTGAAACCGCCCGATGCCGCGCAATAACCACCCCATTCACACCGGCGGCATCCGCCGAACGGATCATGGAACCCAGATTCTGGGGATCCTGCACATGATCCACCAATAACATCAGCAACGGTAATTTGCGCAGTTTTGACTCTTCTATCAAATCCGCAAGCTCAGCATAGGGATATTCCGCAACCATGGCGGCCACCCCCTGATGATTCCCTCCACGGCAAAGCCGATCCAACTCGAACAGTGCCATCGACTGAATCTCCAAGGAGCGTTTTTCGGCCAGCTTGAGAAGTTGCACAATGGCGGCCGAGGATTGACGGACATTATTCGCCATCAATAGCCGCTTCACGTCGCGACGCCCGGCTCTCAACAATTCACATACGGGCTGCCGCCCATAAACAATCTCTGGTTCATTTGACATGGCGCAAGGATACACAGAGCCCATTCAGAAAACAATAGCAAGCCCAGCAGACAGCAGGGCAGGATTCCGGAAAATTACTCCCCTACAAAGCTTGCTGATCTAATATATTTTTGATATACCACCGCCTTCATCCGCCGTGAACTGAAAGGATTATCGAATGCCGAATACATTGCTGATAGGGGCCCAGTGGGGCGACGAGGGTAAGGGTAAAATTGTCGATTTTTTAAGTCTTGATGCCGATGTTGTCGTCCGCTACCAGGGCGGCAGCAATGCCGGGCATACGATTGAGATCGGAGCCGAACGGTATGTTCTGCATCTGGTTCCCTCCGGCATCCTCTATCCGGATAAAACCTGTGTGATTGGTAATGGACTTGTCATTGACCCCATCGCACTTGTAAATGAAATCAAAGATCTCGAGCAGCGCGGCATCAAAACCGCAGGGCGCCTCCACGTCAGTGACCGGGCCCATGCCGTCATTCCCTATCACAAGGCCCTCGACGCCGCCCGTGAGAACCGGCTTTCCGCTGGCTCTAAAATCGGCACCACCCAACGCGGAATCGGCCCGGCCTATTCCGACAAGGCCACTCGATCCGGTATCCGGATGGGCGACCTGCTGGATAAAAATCTTGAAGTCCGGCTCACCGAACGGCTGGCCGAAAAGAATGAGCAGCTGGTCGCACTGGGCGCCGCCACGCTCGACATCCAAAAGGTTTTAGCTGAGGTTCGTGAAGCGGCCGCCTTTCTGGCCCCCTATATCACCGATACCGTCAAATTGCTGAATGACGCCCATAAGGCCAAAAAGGAAATCCTGTTTGAGGGTGCGCAGGGAACGATGTTGGACATCGACTTCGGGACCTACCCGTTTGTCACCTCCTCCAATCCCACCAGTGGCGGTGCTTGCGTCGGTACCGGCCTTCCGCCCCGCGCCATCGAACGAGTTCTGGGTGTGATCAAGGCCTACACCACCCGTGTTGGTGAAGGCCCCTTCCCTACCGAGTTGCTGGATGACACCGGCGAAGGCCTCCGTAAGCGGGGCCGTGAATTCGGAGCCACTACCGGGCGCCCCCGCCGTTGCGGCTGGTTTGATGCCGTGGTCGCGCGGTATTCCGCCATGGTCAATGGCGTGGATTTCTGGGCCATTACCAAACTTGATGTGCTGGACGAAATGGAGACTATCAAGATTTGCGTGGCTTACGAATGTGACGGCAAGCGCTACGAAACCGTTCCCGCCTGCATCTCCACACTTGAGCGTTGCAAGCCCATCTACAAGGAATTTCCCGGCTGGATGGCACCTACAAGCGGCATCAAGTCGTATGACGAGTTGCCCGTCAAGGCGAAGGAATACGTACAGGCCCTGTGTGATATCAGCGGCGTCCCCATGGGCGTCCTGTCGGTGAGCCCGAAACGGCACAGCACTTTCCGCGTGGCAATCTAACGGATATGGCAAACGCCTCAACACCAGCCCCCGCCGAGCCTGCCAAAAGTCCGACGCACGTTGCCATCATCATGGATGGCAACGGACGCTGGGCCAAGCAGCGGGGACTGATCCGGTCGAAGGGGCATGAAAAAGGCACCGAATCGGTTCGTGCCGCCATCCGGGCCTGCCGGAAGCTGGGCATCCGTTATCTCACCTTATATGCATTCAGCGTGGAAAACTGGAGCCGGCCCAAGGCGGAAATCGACGCCTTGATGGCCTTACTTAAGAAATTCCTGCGTGACGAGGTCAAGGAACTGCATGAGAACAAGGTTCGGCTCCGGGCCATCGGACGACTCAGCGATCTCCCCGAATCCGTCCGGCACGAACTCACCAAGGCCATGCAGGCTACGGAACATTACACGGAGGCTACCCTGGTGCTTGCCTTGAGTTATGGGGGGCGTACGGAAATTGCACATGCGGCCCAGGAGCTGGCCAGACAAGTCAAAGCCGGTACACTTGATCCCGAGGCGATTGACGAAGCCTCTATCGCCGCCCATCTTTATGCCCCGGACATACCGGATCCCGACCTGATGATTCGGACCAGCGGTGAAATGCGAATCAGTAATTTCCTACTCTGGCAATTGTCTTATTCCGAACTTTATATCACCGACACTCTGTGGCCGGACTTCAGGGAAGAGCATATGGTGAAGGCCATTGAAGAATATTCCCGACGACACCGTCGGTTTGGAGGACTGGTATGACGTTGCTTCGCCGACTCTTCAGCGCCATCATTCTACTGGGCACTTCGGGCCTGCTCCTATTCAAGCTTCCCTCCATTCTGGGAGTCGTGGTGGTCATGGTGCTCGCGGTTCTGGCGCTTCTTGAGTTTTATAACATCCAGAAAAACAGCGGTATCCCCGCCTTCCGGAATATCGGGATTGTCTCCGGCGTCGCCATTTTAGCCTCAGCGTATGTGAGCCTGAATGTCAGTACGATTATCGGTCCCGCGGCCCCCGACGCCTGGCGTGAATTGCCCGGCCTCGTGGTTACCATGATTGTATTCATTATTTTCGTCAGGCAATTCCCCCAAAAGGAAAACCCTCAGCCGCTCCCAACCATCGCCTGCACCATGCTGGGACTCGTCTATCTCCCCCTCATGCTGATGTTCATGATGCATCTCTGCTTCCGCTGGACGCCCACCTCATGGAATATGCCGTTTAGTCCAACGGCACGGGCCGTGATCCTTTACCTCATCGTCGTAGTCAAAGCCTCGGATGTTGGGGCATATCTGGTTGGAAGCACCTGTGGACGTCACAAAATGTTCCCGCGCATCTCGCCGGGTAAAACGTGGGAAGGTCTGGCGGGCGGATTTATCACGGGGATTTTAGCCAGCCTTGCGCTCTTCTGGCTGTGGCATAATCCAAGCCCGGAAAGTCATACGGCTGAATTGGGCCGTCTCACCATCACTTTTGGACACGCCTTGTTTCTGGGCGCATTTTTAGCCGCCATCGGCGTCATCGGGGATTTGGTTGAATCGTTATTAAAACGCAGTGCCGGGCTCAAAGATTCCGGCTGTATTTTCCCGGGTATGGGCGGAATTCTGGATGTTATCGACAGTCTGTTGTTCGCGGCACCGGCCCTGTATTTCTATCTGCGCTGGTTTGCTCACGTCATCTAAAACCCATGAAAAAGAAAATTGTTATTCTGGGCAGTACGGGATCCATTGGTGAAAACGCCATTCGCGTTGCGGCAGTTTTGCCGTCCCGCCTCAAAATTATTGGTATCGCGTCGAACACCAGCGCGAGCCGGCTGCTGGAACAAGCCGCAGAGCTTCACATTAAACATGTGGCCATTGCCGATCCGGGGATCGCGGCAGCCACCCGGCAGAGCAGTCCGAAAAATATCCGTCTCTACAGCGGTGCCAGCGGGGTTGAAGAACTGGCGGCTCTTCCTGATGCAGACCTCGTGCTTTGCGCCATGGTGGGGATGGCTGGTTTGAAGCCGGTTCTCGCCGCGCTCCGACAGGGAACCGATGTGGCCATTGCCACCAAGGAGGTTCTGGTGGCCGCCGGGGGAATGGTTCTGGACTGTGCGCGCCAGAACAAGGCCCGGCTGCTCCCCGTCGACAGCGAGCACAGCGCTATTTTCCAGTGTTTGGAAGGCAAGCCGGCCTCCTCGATCCGTCGGCTGATTCTCACGGCCTCCGGGGGGCCGTTCGGCTCGAATCGTTCCATCGATTTCGACAAAGTCACCGTTGCCCAGGCACTTAAGCACCCCCGCTGGAACATGGGCCCCAAGGTGAGCATTGATTCGGCCACCCTCATGAACAAGGGATTGGAAATCATGGAAGCCCACTGGCTTTTCGGGATTCCCTATGATCGCATTGATGTCGTCATCCACCCGGAAAGCATCATCCATTCGATGGTTGAGTTTGTGGATGGCAGTATCCTGGCGCAACTCAGTCCGCCGGACATGCGTTTTGCCATCCAGCATGCACTTACCTGGCCGGATCGTGAGGATGGCGGGCTTCCAAGACTGGACTTCGCCACCCTGGGCGCCATGCATTTTGAAACGCCCGACTTGGATCGCTTCCCCTGCCTCGGGCTTGCCCGTAAGGCTGCCATCACGGGTGGCACCATGCCCTGCGTCTTAAACGCCGCCAATGAAATTGCCGTACAGGCATTTCTCGACAATCAAATTACATTCGCCGGCATCTGGCATGCCGTTGAAGCGGTTATGGCACACCATAACGTCATAGCCAAACCTACTCTTGACCAAATATACACAACAGATCACTGGAGCCGGCAGGAAGCTAAACGCGTCTGCCTGATTGCCGCCAAACGAAAGAAAGCCTGAACCTATGCTAACTGCCATCGTCACCATCGCCATCGTCGCCATTTTATTCGGGATGACTATTTTCGTTCACGAACTGGGCCACTTTCTGGCCGCCCGTTATTTCGGTTTCAAAGTGGATGTTTTTTCCATCGGGTTCGGCCCGGCCATATGGCAGCGCACCTACAATGGCGTGGCTTACAAAATCTGCATTATCCCGCTGGGCGGGTATGTTGCCCTGCCCCAACTGGACCCGACCGGGATGAGCCTGATTCAAGGCGAGACCGACAGTTCCACCAAGACGTCTGACGTTCCAGAATCAACGCCAACGGAACCCGCCCGTAATCTTCCAGCCATCGCCCCTTGGAAACGGATCATCGTCTCAATCGCCGGCGCGGCAGGCAATATGGTCTTCGCCATCTTCCTTGCCTGGGTGGTATATGTTGTTGGCAAACCGGCTTCAGTCGCGGAAGAGACCTCGATTGTCGGCTATGTGGCCACCTCCAGCGCGGCTTACACCAATGGCCTGCGCTGCGGCGATGAAATCCTGGCAGTCAATGGCCAGCCAGTTAAAAACTGGGTCGAATTTCTAATGACGTCCTCACGCCATACTCTGGCCACCGTTACCGTTCAGCGCGTGTCTGAGCAGCTCACACTCACCCTCCCCGGCGCGGAATCGATTGGCCAGATCGACAGCAAAGGGCTGTGTATGGTTTTCAATATAGCGCCCGGCATGAGCGCCGAAAAAGCAGGCTTTCAGCGGGGTGACCTGCTCAGTGAATTCGATGGCCAGAAGATTTACAGCCCCGGCCACCTCGTCAGCATCATGCAGAACTACAAGGGGAAATCGGTTCCCATGGTTTATTATCGTGACGGGAAACGCCTGACCACTCTGGTGACTCCCGACTACGACCCCGCCACGGAACGGATTCGTATCGGCATTGAATTCAATCCCAAGCAGGTTGATGTGGACTTCAACAAGATCGTTCATCCCTCACCGTGGACGCAAATTCACTTTCATTCCACCGCCATCTTCCAGACCCTGCACGCCCTGACCGTCCCTGGGCAGGCCAGTAATACCGCCAAGCAGATTGGCGGACCGCTGGCCATCCTGATCGCTTACTACTACGTGGTCAAACTGAGCCTGATGATCGCCGTCTTCTTCACCAGCTTCCTGAATGTCAATCTGGCCATTATCAACCTGTTGCCCATTCCTGTGCTGGACGGGGGGCATATCGTCTTTTCCTTGTGGGAAATGATCTTCCGCCGGCCGCTTCACTCAAAAATTATTGTGGGACTCACCAACCTTTTCGCCATATTGTTGATTGTCCTATTTGTGTTTCTCACCGGCCGTGACACCTATCGCTATACGGCCATAGGCGGCAAAATCAACAAATGGATGAACGGGAAAACAAACGTCACGACAGTTCTGTCTGAAGCAGCAACCAATGCGCCCCCCGCCGAACCCGGCAAGTAATATGCACCCCGCCATCGACATCCAGCGTCATCCCACCAGCCAGATTCAGGTCGGCTCGGTAATCGTTGGAGGGAACGCACCGATCAGCGTTCAGACCATGACGAAAACGGACACCCGCAACGTTGCGGCCACCGTCATGCAGATTCAGGAAATTCAGGAAGCCGGCTGCGACATTGTCCGTCTCGCTGTCATCGATGAGGAAGCCGCACATGCACTGGCGGCCATCCGCAAGCAAGTAACCATCCCCCTGATCGCCGACATTCACTTCAACCATAAGCTCGCCCTGATTGCGCTTGAGGGCGGGATAGATGGCCTGAGAATCAATCCCGGCAACATTGGCAGCCTGGATCGTGTACGCGAGGTGGTCAGGGCCGCCGCTGGACGTCAGGTCCCCATCCGTATTGGCGTCAATGGCGGCTCACTGGAAAAGGATTTACTGGAGAAATATGGGAGCGCCACAGCGGAAGCCCTGGTTGAAAGCGCCATGCGGCATGTTCGCATTCTCGAGGATGCCGGACATACCTGGATCAAGATTTCCGTCAAAGCGTCTGATGTGCCCCGTACACTGCAAGCCTACCGTCTGTTATCCAAAACGACTGACCACCCGCTCCATCTCGGGGTCACCGAAGCGGGAACCCTCCTCAATGGAACGATTCGCTCCAGCGTGGCAATGGGTATGCTCATCGCCGAAGGTATTGGTGATACCCTGCGCGTATCACTGACCGATTCCCCTATTCAAGAAGTCAAGGTCGGCCTCGAACTGTTGCGCTGCTTTGGCCTGAGGCCGCCGGGCGCCAGCGTTATTTCATGTCCCACCTGCGGCAGAGTTCAGATCAATGTGGTGGCACTCGCCCAGCAGGTTGAAACGGAACTTGATAAATTCTATCGCACCAATCCATCGGCCCCCCACCCCACCGTGGCGGTCATGGGCTGCCTGGTCAATGGGCCGGGTGAAGCTCGTGAGGCCGATATCGCCATCGCCGGTGGACAAGGCAAAGCTGCCATTTATGTCAAAGGCGCATTTCTGGCCACGGTTCAGGAGGCTGACATTTTGAATCAGCTTATCGAACAGGTCAGAAACTGGAAGAGTTGATTATGGTTTCATATAAACATATTATCTGGGACTGGAATGGGACCCTGTTGGATGATGCGCAGGCTTGCGTGGATGCCCTCAACATTCTCCTGAAAGATCGGAAATTACCCACTATCTCGCATGAGGATTATCTGGAGGTCTTTGATTTTCCCGTCCGCGATTACTACCTCAAACTGGGCTTTGATTTCTCGAAACATGACTGGGATGAGGTCTCCCATGATTACCATAAAGCCTACGCACGTACGTCCGCCTCGGTACTTCTCCGAGCGGGCGCTCAAGCCGCACTGACCACTATTCAGGCCAAAGGGCTCGGACTATCCATCCTCTCGGCCTGTGAACTTAAAATCCTTAAGCGTATGATCAATGAGCGGGGAATCCTTCCCTATTTTGAGCACATCTATGGGCTCAATGATCTCTATGCAAGTTCCAAAATAGATCTTGGCCATGCCTTGTTTAACAACACGGGCATCAAAAAACAGGGTGCGTTGCTGATCGGCGATACCACCCACGACTACGAGGTCGCACAAGCCATGGGCATCCCCTGCCTCCTGATGACCGGCGGCCATCAGTCCCGGCGCAAACTGGCAGCGCTCGGCTGCCCGGTAGTTCAGGATTTTTCAGGTGTTCTTGATTTTCTATTCTCCTTTAACCCGGCCTAGCCGGAACCGAGAAAAAGAGTTTGAACAGAATCACGCAAAGATCACAACGAAGGTGGCTTGTCACCCTGATCCTGGGGCTCTGGCTGGCCGCCATGGGCTGGCTCATTTTCTACGAAGCTTACCCTGAACTGCGAACTCACTCTTCAGCCGGATATCGCACCTTTTTATCGCACGGCGTCATGATCATGGATCGCTGGATGAAAATTTCCTTTCAGGGAAAACCTATCGGCTACACACACACCTCGGTCGATGTGGATGAAAAAGACGGTACCACCCAATACCGGATCAACAACCGCACCATCCTCTCCATCACCATTATGGGAAGCCGCCAACGTATAGCCGTCAACGCGGACGCGATTGTGGATGCCCTGTATAAACTGTCGTCGTTCTCTTTCTCGCTGACCTCTACTGGCTACGCGATCACCGTGGAAGGCATTCGGAAACGCGGGAACCTTTTCAGTGTTTCCATCAAGGGGATGGGCTCAACCCAACACCTTGATATCACCATTCCTGAGGGAGCTGTAATTTATTCACCCATGACCGAAATGACCTTGAAGTCACTCAGCCCTGGTAATTATGCCGTACTGCAAATTTTCAATCCCGTAACCATGACCGCCCAGAATGTTACCGTTCGTGCCCTGCGCCATGAATCCCTGCTCCAAAAAAACAAAGCCATTACGACCACCGTGTTGGCGGCAAAGATTGATGGAATGGAGACTCTTTCCTGGATAGACAGTGATGGCCTTATGCTTAAACAGGAAACCCCTTTCGGCTGGACCATCGAAAGTTGTAGCACCAAGGAGGCCCTGTCGGCCGGGGCCCAAAAGGGAACAGACGACATGCTGACCTCACTGGCTGTCCCGATTCACGGCTCAGTCGCCCGTCTTGCCTCAGAACCAGCAGTTACCCTGCGCCTCATAGGCCCTGCATTCTCACGTGACGATCTGCAAACCCAGCGCCAAACGGTAATATCCCTCAACAGCAATACCGTCGAGGTCATCGTCCGTTCTGAAACCCTGCCCACCACCGGCTGCGCCAGAACCGAGATCCCTGCAGACATGAGTCCGTGGCTGGCCGCTACTCCCTTCATTCAGGCAAGCGACAAGCGGCTGATCAAAAAGGCGCTGGAGATCACCGGAGCTTGGACAAATAGTCTGGAGGCTGCGATGGCGATCTATCAGTGGGTATTCACCCAAGTTGAGAAAAAGCCCACGGTCAGCCTGCCCTCAGCACTGGATGTGCTGGCTAATCCCCAGGGTGATTGCAATGAGCACACCTATTTATTCACAGGACTGGCCAGAGCCGCCGGTCTTCCCTGTAAAGTCAGGGTAGGCCTCACGCTTCATGAAGGCCAATTTTACTATCACGCCTGGCCTTCAGTCTATGTTGGCCAGTGGCTGGACATGGATCCCACCCGAGGCCTCCCCATCGTCAATACCGGTTACCTCTCTCTCATCGAAGGCGAACTGGCCGAACAGATGAAATTAATGAGCGTGATTGGAAAACTGAAAGTGGAAATCAGAAGTCAGTAAACAGTGGGCAGAGGGCAGTAGGCAGAGGGTGTCCATTATGATCAATATTCAGAATCTTAATAAACATTTCGGGGCGGTTCAGGCGGTCAAGGATTTGTCACTCAGCATCCCTGCCGGCGAACTATTTTGCTTCCTCGGGCCTAATGGTGCCGGCAAAACCACCACCATCAAGATGCTTACCGGTTTGATACGCCCGGATTCCGGCACTATTAAAATCGGAGAATTCAATATTCAGACCCAGTCCGTTGAGGCTAAGCGCATCATGGGTTACATCCCCGACATGCCCTTCCTCTATGAGAAACTCACGCCTGTCGAGTTTCTCAAATTTGTGGCCGGACTGTACAATATCACTCGCCCCGATTTAAATGATCATATCGAGGCGGCCCTCCAACAATTCGGGCTACAGGAGGCTAGGAATGCCCTGATTGGAGAGTTGTCGCACGGCATGCGCCAACGCCTGCTTTATATGGGCACTTTTATCCATAACCCGAAGGTTATCCTGATTGATGAACCCCTGATCGGGCTTGATCCCCATTCCATTCGCATGATCAAGGATCTCCTGCGCGCCAAGGTACGCGATGGTATGACCATTCTCCTGACTACCCATATTCTCGCCCTGGCCCAGGATATCGCCGACCGGATCGGCATTATCTCCGGTGGCAAACTCATCGCCCTTGGCACTTTCAGTGAACTGCAAATCCAATCCGGCAACAATGGCACACTGGAAGAGATCTTCCTGAAACTTACCAGCATATGACGCCGCTAACCGCCATCTGGATGAAGGATTATTTTGTGCTGCGCAATTTGCGGCGCATGCTACAGCGCGAGTCGGTGTTTAAGGTGACCTTCATTCTCCTTTTTGCCACAGGGCTGATGGGAGGTTTCTTCGCCATGTTTATATCCGGCTTCCGGTTCCTCTCGGAAATGGGGGGAGGCGGCTTCATGATTACCCATCGCCTGTTCGCCCTTTTCTTCCTCGGGCTCGGCATCATGCTATTAATGTCCAACGTTATCACCTCCTATTCCACCATTTTTAAATCACGGGAAACCCTTTTTCTACTGACCACACCCCTCGATATACGCACCCTGGTGACCTATAAATTCATCGAGTCCAGCCTGCTCAGTTCCTGGGCCTTTTTCTTTCTGATGCTACCCTATACCGCCGCCTATGCCTGGCATGCCCGCCTTGGGCTACTGTTCCCTGTCTGGACGCTCCTTCTCGCCATCCCTTTTGTTCTCTTGTGTGGCGCCATCGGAACGCTGATTTCTCTGGCTGCCGTCCGGTGGTTTCCACGCAAAAGGATCTTCTGGGCCGTCATCGCAGGCCTAGTATCGGTCGCAACGATTTATGGCATCATCCAAATCCGCCCGGTTCTAAACGAAGACGCCTCGTTCATCCTCAATCGCTTTCTGCCCGGCCTGCAACTCGCCTCCCACCCCCTCATGCCGAACAGCTGGGTTTCGGAGGGAATCATGGCACTGACCAGCGGCCAATGGACACGCGGACTCCTTTTATGGCTGGTCCTGATCACCAATACCGCGGTGCTGATGCTCCTCGTTCAATGGTTGGGGGAGCGAACCTTCTACAGTTCCTTCCAGAAGGAAGCGGGAGCGTCAGGACTTCGTCGCCGGTCCTCCGAACTGCTGGGCTGGCTGGACAAAAGCCTTGTGTTCCTTCCCTATGATATCCGGGGAATGGTCATGAAGGATATCCGCTCATTCCTGCGTGATCCCATGCAATGGTCGCAGGCGCTGATCTTTTTTGGCTTACTAGCGATCTACTTCTCCAGTTTCCGATCCTTTCACTACAATCAAATGCCGGATCTCTGGCGAAACCTGATCGTGTTTCTAAACATCTTCAGTGTGTCATCGGTCATCTGCTCGCTGGCAGCCCGGTTTGTATATCCGCAATTAAGTTTGGAAGGTCACAGCTTCTGGATTCTGGGACTGGCACCAACAGGCATGCGTCGTATTTTGCTGACCAAGTTTTCCCTGGCGGCGTTGGCCATGGTCACCGTCAGTGCGGGCTTAATGGGGCTGGCGGCCTGGATGCTTCAGGCGGGATGGGCGTTAACTGTGCTCTCAGTGGGGCTGGCGATCGCGATATCGCTTTCCGCTGCGGCACTGGCCACCGGGCTGGGTGCCATATTCATTGACCTCAAACAACCCAATCCGGCGGCTATCATCTCGGGATTCGGGGGGACAATGAACCTCGTGTTCACCTTGGGGTATATGCTCAGTGTTATTCTACCATTCGGATTTATCTGGCACTGGCATGTTACCAGCGGATTTAGCGGCACTCCGTTCCATCAAGCCAACATCGCCGCCACCCTCTGGGTTGTGATCCTCTCCCTCACAACGATCATCATTCCCCTCTGGCTCGGCATCCGCAGCCTTAAGCATCGGGAATATTAACTTTTATAATTGCAGGATTGCGGGGATTACATCATCAGATGCTGAATGAGGATCTTGAGGCCGATTCCGATTAAAACCAGCCCACCAAAAATCTCGATTTTCTTTTCGAAGAAATGACCGCAGGCATCTCCAATGTAGACGCCCGCCAGACAGAGGAGGAACGTCACGGACCCAATGAGAATGATCGGGGTGATAATCGCCACCTTGATCATGGCAAAGGTGACCCCGACGGCCAGGGCGTCAATACTGGTGGCAATTCCCAACACCAGAAGCACACCCGCTTTGAGGGGATTGTCGGCCTTCTCGGCATCATCCAATTGAAACGCCTCATAGATCATTTTTCCACCAATGATGCTCAACAGCACGAAAGCAATCCAGTGATCCACATTGCACAGCAGTTGCTGGAGGCCAAGCCCCGCTAACCAGCCAATAACCGGCATGACGGCTTGAAACCCGCCAAAGGTCAGGGCAATCATAAGCGCATGCTTGAGCCGCAGGTTCTTAATGGCAATCCCACTGGTAACTGAAACAGCAAACGCATCCATAGCCAACCCGATAGACAATAGAAGGATTTCTATAAAACTCATATCAACTCCAGTACGGCATCAAATGAATCACACTGGTAAGTGGGAACTTCGTTGCCAGGTGCTCCGTATCCATAGGTAACAAAAATGCTATTTGCCCCGGCCCGCCGGGCTGACTCCAAGTCGGTATAGTTATCCCCCACCACCCAGGTATTCCGGGGAGTTACTCCGGCAGTAGCCATGCAATTAGTGATCATATCAGGGGCAGGCTTTAACACCGGGAAACGATCTGCCGCCAGGACGGTTATGAACCAATCATAGATTCCCAGATGCCTCAGGATAAGATCACAGGATTCGGCTGGCTTATTCGTAGCCACTGCAAGGATGTGGCCCCGCTCCCGCAGACACTTAAGGCCCTCAAAGACCCCGGGATACAACCCCGTTTGATCCACAGCATGCGCCCGGTAGAGCGGCATCTGGACTTTCAAGGCTTCATCCACATCAATGCGGGTTCCCTGCAAGGCACGGGTCACCAGCATCCTCACCCCATTACCAACATAACCGCGGATGGACTCCGGGGCCAATGCCGGAAGGCCAAAATGCCTTCGCATCAGGTTAACGGCCGTAGCCAGATCCTGACAGGAGTCCACCAGGGTTCCATCAAGGTCAAAAATGATTAATTTTCCAGGTTCCACACCACTACCCCAGACGCAGCTTCTCAAATTGTGATTTATTAAGTCACGCGAGCAAAGACCGTCAAGCCTAGCACCACCAAAACAAAGCCCAGCACAACTCCTGCGGCTCCAGCCAACCGGCAACTGCCATCTGTGGCACAAAACTTTTCAACCGCAAGCCGAAAGCGATAGGGCGACAGGACCAATAGAGTTCCCGCAACCACCCAGCAATACGCCAGCCCGGCGATAAGCCAGGTAGCCTTGGACGCAGAAAGACATTGGATGCTCAGAACAGGATTAGCCACCAGCAACAGCAGCCCGCCCAAGGCCCTGGCGGCAAGAAGTTCATTCATGAACACCAGAATCAGGCCCAGCACAACCGGAGTCAAAATCCAAAGCAACCACTTATAGTCACCAATAAAGTTGCCCAGCGGCATGGCATTGACTTCAACCGCAGACCACCCTAATGCCATGGCGGACAGAACGGCACCCAGCCAAAAATTACGAGGAAACAGCTTAAAAAGTTTCCGAACTGTTTGCGGGGCCAGCACTAGTGGCGCATGCAAAGCCACATAGACGCCCCCGATCCAAAGCGATAATTCTGCCAATGACATCATAACGACTTAACCTCTTTCAGTGTCCCATATAACGTTTGAGCTCCGACCTTTTCAACCAAGACATGAACTATATCACCAACCTTCACCTCTTCGCGAGGGTCAAAGATCGTGATTTTGTTGGTACTCGACCGGCCCGCCCACCGCGTTTTATTCCGCAGGCTTGGCCCCTCAACAAGCACCTCAACGGTCTTACCTATGCACGCCCGATTCAGGGCCTCACCCATCACATCCTGGTCAGCCAGAATCACGTGATTCCTCCGGAGTTTCTCTTCAGCAGAAATATCGTCTTCCAAGTCTGCGGCCGGAGTTCCCTCGCGGGGTGAATACTTGAAAATAAAAGCATTATCAAACTGGGCGGCGGCCATCAGCCAGCGCGTTGCCTCAAAATCCTCCTCCGTTTCGCCAGGAAATCCAACGATCACATCGGAAGTTAGTGCCAATGTCGGCACAGATTCACGCAGGCGTCGCACGGCGGCAAGATAATCGTCCGCCGTATACCCGCGTCGCATCTTTTTCAGAATTCGATCAGAGCCCGATTGGACCGGAAGATGGAGGTGGTCACACACGCCCGGTATCTCCCCCATGGCACGGGCAATTTCAGCACTGCAGCCTGTAGGATGTCCGGACGTGAATCGAATCCGCCTGATTCCGGGCACTTGACTCACGGCCTCCAATAAACGGGGAAGTGGCTCCACAAAACCCCTTGCCGAATGAAACGTTTCGGGCCAGACCTGATTTTTCATTCCATAGGACATCACACTCTGGCCCAGCAAGGTTATTTCGCGACATCCATGCTCTGCCAGGGCACGGACTTCACGCAGCACACTTTCAGCCGGGCGGCTCCACTCCGCACCCCTCACCGTGGGAACAATGCAATAGGCACAATGCCGGTCACACCCCAGGAGAATATTCACATAGGCCGAGAGTGACCCGCCCAAATGTCCGACCAAGGCTTCAGCCTCCCGGTCGGCCTCTCCAGTGTCCACTAATGGCCCCCGTCCTTCCGCCACCGCCTCCATCATGGCCGGCAACGCGCTTAACCGGTGGGTGCCCACCGCCAGATCCAACCCCTTGACCTTTTTAAATATCTCCGTTCCCAGCCGTTGCACCATACAACCGACGGCCCCGACCATCAGACCGGGATGCTCCCGTTTAGCCGCGACGATCAAGCGTAGTTTGCCCAGCGCCTTATCTTCGGCTTTCCCACGAATACTACATGTGTTAACCAGAATGACGTCCGCTTCCGATTCATTCGCCGCCAACTGATATCCATGCCGGACCAGCAGAGCCCCCATCGCCTCACTGTCACGCTCATTCATCTGGCACCCGTAGGTTTTGATATGGACGTTTTTTATGATTTTATCGGATCGTGTCATCATTCACTCTTTCTTCAAATTGGGCAAAGGGCGCCACTCTGGCTTAGTAAAGGTTCCTGTCAGGGAATATCCCCCCTGCCGATTTTGGGAGAGCAAAGAAATGACGGCCCGCCCTGTGGCGTTTTTATTACTCCTCAACACAGGTTTCAAGAGCCAATCTAAAGAGCCATCCAAGCCACAACTCCCCCGCGCCAACAAACCCAGACTTCCAGCTTCAAAAACCAGATCCTTGCTGTTTATTTTATTATCTTTAAGTTCAAATGAGAAACGAGCCTCGGTAGGCAGATCCGGCAAATCCAGATCCCGAGACAAGCCCCCCCATTTCTCTAACAGACCGGCGGCAAGCGGGCTCTGGAATACCCGTGCATCCCGGATCGTTAATTGTCCCTGTCCCACAAGGTTTGCGCCAATCCCGCCCACTTCCAGGTTTCCGAAAATTTTACCACCCATCCGCCACCCAAGGTTGGTACTGACCAACTTCAATAACTCGTCGGTATCGGCATTGATAATCTCGGCTTTGACCTCTGCCGTCCAATTCGTTCCCGCCGGATCCGCCACGAATACGGCAGACCCACTGGCAAAGCCTCCCCCGATATTTCCCCGAAAGTCTGAAACCGAGTGGGTATATCCGTGATTATTATAGGTGAAGGAATAATTATTAAAAAAGAGGCCCTTATAACCGATTTTCGCACCTTCGACCACGGCCTCTACTTTCGAATTCTCGGGGTGAGAATACCCGATACGCCCCTTGGCGGCCAGCCGGGCGCCCTCCTCTAAATTCCAGGAGCTCATCAGGTATTCCTTCAGGCCGATAAGTCGCAGAACGGCCGCCACGTTGACCTCCGAGTTAACCTGAAAATCCGCCATACCGGAAGCAAAGTCAAAATCCACCTGCCCCCTTGCATGACGCCCACCCATGGTCAGACTGAACGGAGCCATGCTCAACCGGTTAGTCCCGTTACCCAAAACATACTCCAGATTCATGTTGGCAAAACCAATAACCGCACCAAGATAGGCATAATTTGAAGCCTGAACACGGCCCTTGGCCGTTACTGAAAGCGCAGGCTTCGTTACTGCTTCAAAAGTAAAATCCATCCGGGGTGGGTTTGCAGGAAACGAAAATCGACCAAACACCCCAACCGCCTCAGGAAAATAAATGGCGCAAATTGGAATCAAGGCATGGGGGTCAAAAGTGGTGATAAGTCTACCGGTCAATTGACCTTCATTCCGCCATGCCAGCGTCCCTTCGAGCGCCCCAGAGTGCAACTCCTGCCCCACTTTCCCGGATACTCGTGACAGGAAGACTCCCTCATGATCGACTCGCACTGCCGACTTAACCTGCTCCACCCAAACCCCCAGAACTTCAAAATTGAACAACGCCACATCCAAGTCGAATTCTCTTAACGTTTTGTTTTCGTGATTATCCAAGGAAAGCCCTGCGGTTATCGCCGGATTTCTGTTGGGTCCAAGACTAGTCGAACTCCACAATGGTCGTATTATGCCGTCATAGGCCCTGAGCTCTTTAATCCGCGTATGTCCTGATCTGGGCCGCTCAAAAAGATGATAGAGAAGGCGCAATTCACGGGTTTCAAGAAAGGGGGGGCCGGGCATCCCTTTACGATACACGCTGACATTTCGAGCCTTCAGCCCGCCGCCCAGATCCAGATAAACCTCGCGCGCCTGGACAAAATAGTCACCACTGTTTGCACTGGCCAAAATCCACCTGGTAAGAAAGGAAGGAAAACCGAGTACGGCCAACCCCAGTATAGCCGCCACCCCGCCCACAAGCAGGATCATGAGCACATGCCCCTGCCAGGCGAACCGTTTTAATCTGGGAATAAGCATGCTCATACGTAAACCCGGGGACACAAACTCAATGCGCTTCAACCAGAGGAAGCGACAGGGTCTGAGCAATTTCCTTCTTTAAAACAAACACCACATCCTGGCCCTGAATCATCGAGTAGACACCATTCGTATCACAGGCTCCGCCAATGATGACGGTCTTTTGGATACCACTTGTACCAGTTAACCCGAAAGTGATCCGCGGCGAGGACTCTTCAATGCCATACGACAAGACATTGGTTACCGCATTCATGCTTTCAATCCGTTCCGCCCGTAACGAAGCGGCCAGGCTCAACAAGGCCGGGATGGTGCCCTTGACAATCCGTCCTTCCGGGGGTGAGTTTGCAATCCAAATCCCATCATTCCCAAGCGTCACGGTTTCCTCGCGACCATTTCGAGACAAAGTGATCCGTCGCACCTGATCGGAGGCGATTTCAAACATCCGGCAATCCATATAAGGACGCGGATCAGCCAGCGAAAGGGCCGGCCGGGACAGGGGCCAAACCGTATTTAACTCCTGGGGATGAACTTCCATTAAGGTTTTATTTTCCTCACAATAGACCTGATTATTGGATCCCCCTGTAGCCGGAACAGAAAACCGATAACTCCAGCTGGTTCCCTCCGGCACCTGCGCGAGAGACTGATTAGTAGTCACGCCTAATGGCTGAACAGTCGCAATAGCCAGGCGACAGGGAAATGCCGGCAAGACGCCCATGAGCGTATTGGTTGTGCCCCCACTCAAAGACTTCAACACCTTGAGATTGCAAATAGCTCTTAAAAGCCCTCCCACAGCCTGGGCATCCGCCTTGAACCGAAAAGGCTCCAGAATCAGCCATCCGTTTTTTTCGTTCTTTTCAAGCACCAGTTTAGAATCCCCTTCCCGTAACAGGATTGACACAATCTCTGCAGGATCAGCATTACAAAGACGGCGATCTCTTAATAACTCGAGCTTAATATTCTGCAATGAAAGGACATCACGGTTAATGGAACAGACGGACGCAACATCACTGATCTTGGCATAAACAAGATTCGGCATATCTTGCCGGGTCTTCCCCACGGTCAATACCAGGGGAGTTGCGCCTCCTTCATACGTCAGTGAAATTTGCATCATAGCCTCGTCGGCTGTGAATCCATAAACGGCAGGGTCAGCAGGAGCCTCAACGGCACCAAAAGCATCCACTTTCAAGGCCATAAGTGACTGTAGCAACTGCTCCACCCTCCGGTTATCGGCTCTGGCATCAATAGGTTGCTGGATGCTCCACTGTCCTTCCCGAAGTGCCAACTGCACAAACCCGCCCGTGTACTTCACTTCCAAACGAGTCACCCGCTTGAGGCCGGCAGGAAAAACGGAACGATCCCTGAAGCTATCGAGGTCCAGGGGGAGAATGTCGGACACCTTGCACGTTGTCCCCATTACGTCCACACCGTTTTTTGAGCGGAGATAGACCAGATCTCCCAGCGGGGATTCATCACCCACCAGAATTTCGTCAACCCGGAATTCGTTCCCTACCAAAAGCTGGGCACGCGGAATTTCCAAGCCGAAACTGGCGGCGGACAGATGGCGTTGAAGAAGACGCTCAGGACTCAGGGTTTCCCGAATACGGGTATCGCCCAACGCCTCAATAATCCGATTGATCCGGGCTTCATCCGCCCGTGCTTCAACAGGTCGGATTAAAAACCACTGGCCCTCACGCCGGGCACATTCAATGGAAATAGTCCCTGCCGTGATCGCAAGTTGCGTAATGGAGCTCGGGCTGAATTGCAGCAAGGGGGCCTCCAGCGGCAATGCCCTCGAAACGGAATCAACATTCCGTTCAAAAACAACAATAAACAAACTGATGATAACAACCAGAGCCAACAACCACAGAGTAGGTTTCCAACTCATTGCCGGGCAGTCTCCTTTCGGAAGGGTGAAAGGATTGCGCGCCGATCCCGCCGTGCCAATGCAACAAAAATACCGGTAAAAATCAAGAGAAGCGGCATGGCTACCACGGTCAGAATAAACGTCATGAACCGGTCACCAGACTCGATTCGTAAATTAAATATACCGCTCAAATCCTCAAACCCTACAAGAGTCCCCCCGCGCTCTTGAAGCCATTCCAGGGCATTGACGAAAAACGACTCATTTCCACCCGCTAAACAGGTATTGGCGGCAAACTGGGAGTCCCCGAACACCACCAGACGCACAGGCTTGATATCCATTGCGATTTCTGATGAGAGACCTTTCTCCACACAAACGGCCAACGGCAACGGCCCCGAACGATCATACCCCTCATTGAATTGGGGTGGACTTTGGTCACGATCCCCCTCGGCCCAGCTTTTAGTTGAACTGAACGCCAATTCAATCACACGCGGCCGATCCGCATGATCGCTAAGACTGCCTCGCTGGGTATCCGGAAACAGAGGCTCCACTGACCGGGGCATGTAAAAAGTTGACACCAAGCCATCCAAGCCATCCGTAATGGGATGCCGGCCATACCGGATCACGGAAACTTCACCCAACCCGAAAGCCGGAGATCGCTCCCGACTGGACGTCAGTAAGGAAGCGCTCTTGGAATCAAGAATACGATCCGTTCCCAACCGGATGCCCCATTCCGCAAGCAGCGACTCCAAACCGCTATGGGAACCAAAATCGAGCAATACCATCAGGCGCCCGCTTCGCGCCAGATAGTCTCGAATTTTCCCAACCTCCCACGAGGCTAATTGACGTGCCGGACCGGCAATCACGAGCACCGCACAATCATTCGGCACCGCCTCCACGGATCCCAGCAATAACGGACGCACCTCGGACTGCCGTTCGCGGATGATCCCGGCAATTTCGGAATAGCCACTGTAGCCCGTAAAATCAGAAATACTTCGCTCGTCGTGACCGGTCAGGAAATAAACGACAGGGCCTTTTTCCTGAACAACGGATCGCAGAGCCATGATCAGCTCGGATTCCAAAACAGCGCCCAGGGAAGCCCCCCGTGGATCAGGTCGTGCATCTCCGGACGCAACCCGATCCAGCCCCTTGATCGGCAACACCATGTAGCGGGTTCCACAATTCACGATCAGAACATTGGGCTGACGAATTTTATACTGGCTCACAAGCTCACGCGTCCGGCTGAGCTCGGTGGATTGGTCAACCATTTCCACGCGAAGCAGGGCGTGGGCAAATTGATACTTCTCAACAACCCGCCGCGCCAGAATGGCCTGGGGATCCCCCACCGGGGCGAGAAGAATAATTTGAACAGGCGTTTTGACATGATTCAACGTCTTCACAACTGCGGCAGGCAAAGGACTATTCCCCGCCGCACTGACATCCCTCCGTACTGGATGAAGTACGGACAGAAAATTCACAAGCCCCCCCAGCATCATCACCAGCAGAAATGACACGGCCACATTCAACGCACCAGAAGTCCGCCGATAACGGGTCCACTGCAATAACCGAACATTTACAAACAGCAGAATAGCCATACCGCTCAGGTAGAACGTCAACGCACGGCTATCGATCACGCCAGTCGAAAAACTTGAAATATGCGAAGCGACCGCCACCAATCCGGTTGAGGCCGCATCCGTGCCGCCCCCGATCCAACTACGAAAGGAGCCCCTGAAAACAAGCATCGCCCCGGTTAGAAAGGTTGCCACAATGGCAGTGGTCTGCCGGCGGAAAAACAGCGACCAGAAGATCCCCGTCAAGGTCATCAACCCCGACAGCAGAATGAGAATCAACACTCCTGACAACCACATGCCGACATCGATTCCACGCCAACCGGGATAGAGCGCTTTCAGAATCCACGGATAGAGGACTGCCGGGAAAGCCAGAAGCAGAATCAAGACAAAGCCTGCCCCGGCTTTGGCGACCACCACCTCAACCTCGCTGACGGGAGCCGTCAACAAAAGTTCGAGGGTGCCCCGTTCCTGCTCATCCCCTAGAAGCTTCACAGAAACGGCCGAAGCCAATACAAGAAAGGCCATCCAGAACAACATTCCGTTGAAGGTGATTTCAGTTGTCAACAGTCCACGCCCGCCCATGGTCATGGCAAATACCCAGAACACCATCCCCGTCACAATAAGGTAGCCCGCTCCCATCAAATAGAATGCAGGCAGCGACAGCCAGGATCGCAAATCACGCCGGGCGAGTATCCTGATCGCATGCATCAGTGGCCGCCCCCTATTACAGACGCCTTAACCACATCCGTCAACGTTCGAACCCCATACTGCATAATCAGTTCTGCCGGGGAGGCAAAGGCGACAAGCTGCCCTCTGCTGAGGATCATCACCCGGGAACCAAGCAACTCGGCTTCCGCCATATCATGGGTTGAGAAAACCATCGTGCGTTCGCCTTTCAGCGGGGATAGCAAGGCATGAATCCGCTCAACATTCATCGGATCCAGTCCCAGGGTGGGCTCATCGAGCAGAATCACTTCCGGTTCACCGGCAAGACTGTCGGCCAGCAAAACGCGACGGGTCTCCCCTTTCGAGAGATTGCCGATCAAGGCACGTTCCAGTCCGGCCAACCCGCAACGCCCGACCATTTCCCGGAGGCGCTTGACTCGCGTCCTCCCGTAAAGTCCACGCAACCGGGCACGGAAAGTGAGATATTCCATGACGCGCATTTCGGGGTAGGTAGCATCTTTCTCGGGGAGATATCCGACTAGACGCCGAACACGCAAAGACTCGGTGACCCCGTCATGGCCATCAATCTGAGTTCTACCGGATGTGGGCGCCATATAAGTGGACAAAATGCGAAGTAATGTCGTCTTACCAGCCCCGCTCGAGCCCACAAGAGCGATGGATTCGCCCTTCTGAACCTGAAAAGAAAGCCCCTCAAGCGCCGTCACCGGACCAAATTTCTGCGTTACGTTTTCAACATCAATCATATCAACCATGCCGCCTGCCGTGAGATGAACAAAAACCCTATTATCGCCACCTAATAAGCCCACGTCAAGCCAGCAACAATCCCGACAACATCGGCCATTTACCCTTTTTTCATACGATGATATTGAACCATCCTGATGTTTTTCGGGCAGGGTTTATCCTGAAAGGCAATTTCCCATCTCAAGTGGGGGTCTTGAAACCGAATCAGGCCCAAATCCAACCATTCAGGATCAAACCAGCCCCCAACCCAACTCAACGAGGCGTCATGATCCTCAGCATTATGATAGGCAATTGCCTTTTTGAACCGACGATAACCTGATGACCCACCACAGTCCTCAGGAGGACATGCTTTTTCGCCCCCAATACAGCGGGGATACACTTCACCTATTTTGCGGGGCAAAATCACCTCCAACACTACCGAATGATGCCAACCGTCACCAAAATCATAGAGATAGTCAGCGTTAAGATTGTCGGGCTTGAGTGTAAAAAAACGGGAAATATTGGTCATCCAGCCCGGCAAAGTGGCATATCCCATGATGTCTTCATCAGCCCCGCCGTCATCAGGAATTCCAATATGGTCTTCTGCCGCGGTTTTAGGATTGCGAAGAGTAAAGAGATGGAGATGGTAGTCGAGCCACCCAAAAGCATCCGTTATGGCACAATGGAGATCCCAAAACGAATAGCACCCGGGCACCTGAATCCGTCTCCAAACAGGTGGATCAGTCTCAAGTAAGGTCACTTTGAACTGATAAACCTTCAAGAATGGCTGCGGACAGGAATACACACCTGAGGATGTAGTCCGTTTTACAGACTTACTTGACTTGGCTAAATTTGTAGGCTTGGTTGACATAAACTCCCTCAACTCACGGTTTTGTCTTCTAAGGGATATTGTTATTCTTGCCGCCGAAATTTCCAAGTTTATTCCAACGCCATCATTGGGTGGCAGGAACAAGACTCCTTCACACTCAACGACGGTGGCACAACCACTAGCGCCGCATCCCCGCCAACCAACTCGGCGATAAAGACAAGCGATACTGTATCGAAGTTGCGATCCCATTCAAAGAACTGCCGACCTATACTCGTGGTAATGCGGCCCAAAAAGGAGATATGCTGAATTTCCTGATTACACGCATGTCTCTGGATGGCGATGCCTTCACGGCGATCGCGCCTTTTCCGGTACTTAGCTGGGGTCATAACATTTGGAATTATTCCCCGCTGGAATTAGGTAAGCAATTCGCGTACGTTATCCGTTACTTTAGAAATACGCCGATTAAGCATATCAGTCCCCCAATTACAAATAAAATGGGTCCAACAGCCGCCCTAATCATGGGAACTATTGTCAGAAACGAACCTACTATAAACAAACATCCGCCGACTATTATCATTGTGTGTAATTTGCTCGTATCTATTAAAACTAAAAGTCAACGGTAAGTGGCGAGGATGCTAAGCCGTACATCTTGCGTAGGGGTACGGCTAACTTCATCTACCAAAGGTGGGTTCGGTATCGGGGGAGACCCACCACCTACTTCGCTGATAGGGATACTATACTACACGCCCTCATTTTATATCAAGTTAGAATTTATTCAGGGTGAAAGCATGGAGGTAAGGCGGATAATCTTCTGCCGCCCTGTGGTGACGAGTCTGCCGACAGCATGAAGCAACAGGGGGCGGGAATTGGGAGGAAATTGGGCGTATCATCCACAAGGATAATGCGCTCCGGCACGCTCAAACTTAATCAATCTGCTTTGGTTAATGTGCTCATAACGGGTGAACAATACCCATTTCAATCTTGCATCATAATCATTCATTAATTCGTCAGCGACGTAAACTCCGAGGTGTGGTTCGCCGAATTATTCGTAGTGCGTCCACAGTCGGATGATTTTAACCGTCTTGACGTCTTCCAGAACCTGATACACCAGTCGATACTGTATATTGATGCGACGAGAACATGCGCCAGCCAGATCTCCAACTAGTTTCTCAAAGGGCGGAGGATGTTGATAAGGATTCAGTTCCAGAATCTCAAGTAATCGCTCGGCTTTTGGTTTCAATCCAGACGCCTTGAGCTTCTTGGCGTCCTTTTGGGCCTGTTTCGTGAAGACAAGCGTCCAGCTCACCACTTAAGCTCCTTGCTGCATTTTCCAACAGGAGCCTTCATTCCCTCCAGAATGGACTCACGCATTCCTGGAATGGCTGTCAAGAATAATGTCTCCTGAATCGCACTCCAATCCTCACCCGAAACCAGGACGGCAGAATGCCGTTTTCCGGTAATCTGTATCGTCTTGTGGGATTCCGCCACATCATCCAGAAGAGAGTAGAGTGATTTCCGCGCCTCGGTCGCTGTAAGTGTTGTCATACTAAATTCCTTTCGTACGCAATACCGTACGACACTTCATCGGTTTTGTCAAAATGTCTTTGGCGAACGCCCTTGAGCTGCGGCGCGGAAGCGCCGTCGCGCTCAAAGGGCTGGTTGGCCTTTCATTTCTGCAGTCGGGTGTGAACCCATTTTGGGTCTCACCGGCAATCAAGGACGGCTCGTATCCGAATCTTGTGAGAGACTTCTTTAATTTGTTTGAGCGGTGTGATATGGCGGGGCTAAAAAGAGGTCTCTCACTCACAAGGTTTCATGCAAGTCTGTGAAAATTAAAAGTGGTCGGGGCGGCGGGATTTGAACCCGCGACCTTTTGGTCCCGAACCAAACGCGCTACCAGTCTGCGCTACACCCCGAAAAAATGACTGACGAATCAATAATTTAGAAAAATCCCCGGGAAGGACAGTCTTTCCAAACCTCGTCAAAAAGAGGCAGAACCATAACAGCGCTTTTTATCCGCGTCAAGGAAATGCCCAACAGAAAAAGATTGCTGGAAAAGATTGCCCTAAAGGACCGGTTGTCAGGCATGTCGCGATACAGACTCAGAGAATGCCCGTGATTCTAAGATAGGCTGCATGGGCGTTTGAAACGGTTCCGATCCATTTGAACTTTTCCCCGCTCCTACTCTCTTCCAAACTTCCGGGCCAATTCCCTGAATGACGTGTAGATCAGGGTTGGCCGTCCATGGGGGCAGGTATAGGGCATTTCGGTTGAGGCCAACGCCACGACCAATTCTTCGACCTCCCGCAGGCTCAGACGGTCACGGGCCTTCACAGCGGCCTTACAGGCCGCTTGAGCAATGGCCTCCTCACGCCAGCGGGTATGACTGCCTCGCTCACCCAGAGTTTCAAGATGTCGGGCCATATCGATCAAGAGTTCCTGGATGTTCATGCCCTCCATCCCTTGCGGCAAGGCATCCACAACAAACGTATCGCCACCAAATTCCGAAACGCCCGCACCCATTTTCTTGATCAATTCAAGATTCTTGCGGACATACATGGCATCACGCGGCTGAAGTTCAACCGTCACCGGAGGCAGTAGGCCCTGACTCTCGACTGTACCCTTGTCCAATGACTGCAGGATCTCTTCAAACAACACCCGCTCATGAGCGGCATGGGGATCCATTACCACATAGCCATCCTCGGTTTCGAGCAACACATAGAGCCCGCCAATCTGCCCGATAACCCGACACCAGGTCCACGGCCCCTTCTGCGCAGGTGGCTTTACCCCGACTGGCGCAACCTCAGGGGCCGCCCTTTCCCCGGGATGAAGTTGGGGAGGTCTGGGTTCAATGGGGGGTAACCGGGGATAAGAAAAGACACGCGAGGGCGGAAGATCATCAATTTTAAGGCAAGGCAAAACCACCTGCTGCTCCTGAGCGGCCGCCGGTGCGGGCGCCGTAGCCTGCCCTGCCACAAACGCCGCACCCGCCCCAGACAACGCCGCGCGAATGGTGCCGATAATAGCGTCCCTCACCTCGGAAGGATTCCGGAACCGCACCTCCTTCTTGGTCGGATGCACATTCACATCTACCAACTCAGGATCTAGTTCCAGATATAAAAAGATGTAGGGATGGCGACCATCCGCAATCAGGGCATGAAAGGCCTCATTAATGGCATAACTGACCACCGGCGCGGTGGCGGGGCGCCCATTTACAAACACATATTGCTCGGTTCGATCACCCCGGGTTAATTCTGGCAAGCTGACATATCCGGACAACTTCACCTCACCGGAGGTTTTTTCGATCGGGCATAATTTCGCCACGATCTCTTTACCGAAAAGCTCACGAATCCGTTCCTTCGGGCTCGCTCCGCCAGCCAATGACCAGGAGCGACGCCCATCCAGCGTCAAGCTCATACCCACCGCCGGCCAGGCCAGTGCCTGCAACAGAAACATCTGCCGGACATGCACGGTCTCCGTCTGGGGCGACCGCAAGAACTTTCGACGTACGGGAATATTAAAAAATAGATCCCTTACTTCAATCATGGTTCCCGGCGGGCAACCCGCCTCCTTTACATCAAGAAGTTTTCCACCGCTGACGACCAACTCCGAGCCCTCCAGGTCATTATGACGGCGGGTCTGGAGTCGGAAACGGGCCACCGACGAGATAGCGGCCAGCGCCTCCCCACGGAAACCCAACGTGTGAATGTGCTCGATATCGGCTGCCGTATAGATCTTACTGGTGGCATGGCGCTCAATGGAAAGGAGCGCATCATCGCGATTCATGCCGGATCCGTTATCTGCGACAGAAACGAGACGGGTACCGCCCGAGATGACCTCCACATCAATTTGTGTGGCCCCGGCATCAATGGAGTTTTCCAGAATTTCCTTAAGAATCGAGGCGGGACGTTCGACAACTTCCCCGGCAGCGATTTTATTCGCGACATCGGTTGGCAGCAGTCGAATATGCCCGCCCTCGTTCATTAAGCTCAAATCACATCCACAACCACGTCATCAGACTTCGTGGCAGATGGAGCGGCCTTTTCGCCCTCGACATGCTTGAACGTCGGCAGATAGCGATAATAGACTTCCAGCATCAGACAGCAAAGCGCGGTGGTGTAAACAGCCCCACCATGATCGCCTCCCTCCCAATGCCCCAATGTCCCTTCCACGATTTGATTTTGGACCAAGGTCTTGGTAAATCGTGGATTCCATGAAGCCCAATCCTTTTCGCCCTTCTGGAATTTCGCCTGAGTGGCATAATACCAAGTATAAACAGGTTGCGTGGCCGCTTTCGCATCCGCATTTGCGCCGGGATTTGCTTTTTCAGCTTTTTTGCCACCAGCCCAAACACATGCCATATCTTCCAAGTATTTCAGAGCCGTACGTACCTGCGGCGCATTGGGTTTTCCCATCAACTGCAAACACAAGGTACCGGCGGATGTCATACTGGGAGTGGAATTGGGTGACGAATAACCAAACCCGCCCCCTTTGGGGTCGTATGCAATGTCTGTTAGGAAGTCCATACCCTTTTTGATGGCATCCTCAAGCTTGGGATTGCTGCAACCGGCCATTTTTGCCGCCTTCATCGCCTGAAATTGCCAGCCCGCCACAGATAAATCCCATCGTTCTTTTTTTGCATAACCATAGTCATAACCTCCGCCCGTCTGCTGCCCATCGACGATGATCTTGATGCCCTTATCCATCGCCTCCTTGAGCGCCATGATCTTGGTTAAGCCGTACCCCTCACTAATGGCATAAGTACAAATGGCATGCTCGTAAGAGTTCCCAGAAAAAGCACCGCTGGCTTGCTGCTTCGACACGACATACTTCATGGCTTTTTCAACCGTCTGCCCGAATTCCTGCGAGGCAGGGGTTTCGCCGTGGGCCAGAAAAGCGAGCAAGGCCAAACCGGTAAACGCAAGCGGAGCAGAAGCCTCCCCCTTGGAGAAAGAGCCATCGTCGCTCTGATTGGCCTTGAACCAACGCAAGGCTCTCAGCACAGCATCTTCGCCACGTGAGGATCCACCAAAGGCACTTAAAGCACCCTTGCGACCACCTGCAGTACGTCCGGAATACAAGCCTTTCATGACCAGAGGACTTTTAGCCATCGCGACTTCAAATCCGGCCGCCATGGTGGCATCCCCACTACCAATCCCTGCGCCCTCCGCATTTCCTGCTCCGGATCCCGGGGCATCGGAGGGGACATCCATGGTGCTCACTGTCGCCACATCCGGGCGCTCGACAGCCACTTCATCCTGTACAGGGGGCGGCTCGACCTTCTCAATTTCAGTTTTCATCACCTCTTCAAGCACATCCGCCTTGGTCTCCATCATCGTGACTTCAACTTCCGGCGCGGCTTCCGGTGGTGGCGCCGAGGCGAACACCAGTAACATCCCCACAATGATAACGTGGAAAATAACGGATCCGACGGGGCCCCAAATATGTTGTTTGATCAGTCGCTGTATTTGCGTTACGTCCATGTTGATATTCTCCTACCCCCTATTACGCGGAAGCACCAAAGCATTACAAAATAATTTCAAACTGCTCAGGCGCCACCGGAGCTGACCACCGAAAGGTTTGTCAATTTGAGTTTGGAACAGAGATCCAGAAGCTCGATCAACTTACCGTGGGGAGAATCGTTCAAGCACTGAATCAGAATAGTCTGTGTTTTATCCAGATCCGCCAGTTTGCTAAGCAGCGTGTTTAATCCCCGGCTATCCACCGCACGGTCATTAATGGTAAACCCATCAGGAAAGACCGTTACGCGAATCACCTTTGGAGGGGTCGAATTCTGGGTAATGGAGTCCGCCTGAGGACGAAATACGTCCAAATTGGTAACCACATCCACGGGCTTCGCCGTCAGGATGAAAAATGCCAGCAACTGAAACGCCACGTCAATCATGGCGGTGAGATTGAGCTCACCCGCCTGAAATGAATTTCTTCTACGTTTTCTGCCCATAAAAATACATCCTTCAACCGACTAGGCTTTTTCGGCTCTTTCCTTGAGTGCGGTGAACTTGATTTTCCAGATCTTGGCGGCCGTACAGGCATCCATGGCTTTTTTGACGGCCGAGTGTTTGGCTCTGGCATCCGCCATGATCAAGACAGGGACATCCCCTTTCCCCCGCGCATCAGCCCTCGCCTTGTTTAGGACGAGAGTCAACTCGCTGGCGGTAATCGGCGTACGACCAATCGACAGAACGCCTTTTTCACTCACATAAACCTTTACCGCACGGGGATCCTTCTTCTTTTCCACAACTCCGTTGGGAGCCGAGGCCAATTTGATCCGGTCATCAACCGCGCTTTCCTGCAAATTGGAGGTACAAACGAAAAAAATGATCAACTGAAAGACCACGTCGATCATGGCCGTCAGGTTACCATTTAATAATTCTTCTTCTTTTTTCTGGCGCATAGGATTATCAACTCCAAGGCCGATTTACTCCGAGACCACTTCAACGTTACGCAAGGCCTTGATCAGATCCAGCGTCAAAGCCTCCATTCGCAGGATACTGTTCATGGCGCGGTTCTTGAAGAAATAGAAGAAAATCGTCGCAGGCACCGCGGTACCCAGTCCGATCGCCGTCGCCCACAACCCGTGGGAAATGTTAACGGCAAGCATCGACTGCTGGGCCGCTCCGGCTTCCATCGTTCCCATCGTATAGAAGGCCATGATCATACCTTGCACGGTACCGATCAGTCCAAGCATCGGGGTAGTATTTGAGATAACGCTCAAATAGGTCACGCGACTGAGCAATTTTTCGCTCTCCAGATCCGCCGCCACACCAACCGCATCCTGAACCACTTCATACCCTTCCTCAACCTGGGCAAACCCTGCCTTGAGAATATTTGCAAGGGCACCCGGGGAACTGTCGCAATGCCCGATGGCCTTCAACAGGTCGCCCTGTTCCATGGAGGAACGTACATTGGCAATCAGATCAGGTGGCATAATTTTAACGTCCTTGATATTGACAAACGAATCAACAATCAAAGCCACACTGATAATGGAGCAGATAATCAACGCCGCCCAGATAACCATACCGAACCAGCCGGCACGGGTGATAATTTCCAAGAACCCACCCTCGCCATGCTTAGGAGCTGCCGCAGCCTCGCCGCCCTCGACTGCCAATCCACCATCCGGTGTCGCAGCAGCAGCCACTGCAGGAGCACCCCCAGCAGGTGCCTTAGCCTCATCAGCAGCCTTCGCCCAGTGGGCTGAACCCAAAACACAGAAAATCGCCATTGCCAACCCGACCCATACCGCTTTTTTCATCATGCCATTCTCCTTGCTACGTTTACGTTAAACATTCTTAAACATTAATCATCACACTCACCCGCCCAGCTTCCTTGTAAAAGGACTATCGGGAAAATTCGCTCTCAACCGCTTCTTCAAATCCTCCGCACGCGGATCGCGCATTTCTTCAAACAATTGCGCGGCCTTGAAAAGGGCTTCAGGTTGTGAGGCCGCCACATCCTCATACAACAGAATAGAGCGAAGGTAATCCAGTGCCGCATCATCACGCTTGCCATCTGCCTTGTTCATGTCCCCGCGCTTCACCAATGCCAAGGCTACCAGCGGACGAGACTCCCCCGAAATGGCTTCAGTCAGACTTTGTTTAAGTACGGCGTTCATCTGAGCGCCCGCCAAGGCAGTCCAATACAAACCATACTGCTCATCCGTCACCAGATTTCTGGCCGTGCCCGCCAGAACATCACCCATCACCTGCGCGCCCTTTTTAAAATCACCCTTGCCCAAGTACGCCTTCGCCAACAACTCACTGGCCATGCCATCCCATTGCAACCGCTTGTAGCGGGTGATCAAATCCTCGAGAATCGGGATGGCCGCCTCAAACTGCCTGGCGGCACAGGCTTGGACCGCCTTATCAAACTCGGCCGGTTTGGCGATATCCATGGAATCAACCTCATCCGCAGGAATCGACACCATTGCCCCATCAGCCTGCTCAACCTGATATTCTTGACGGCTCGGAAACCATTTAACTCGAAGTCCCTTGATTTCACTCCCATCGCTTTTCTTGAGGGTGTCGGCACAGAGTACACTTCGCCCCCCCAGAATCACACTCAATGCCCCTATTAAAATGATTATGTTTTTACGACTCATGATATCCTGACCTTTTTATCGTCCGGTTGCCAGTGTGGTCTTTGCGTCATCACGCCCCTGTCGCGCCTTATTCACAAGCCGCCCTTGCGGAAACTGCTTCAAATAGGTCTCGCACGTTTCAATCATGTCCTTGTACCGTCCGAGTTCCTTCATCAGAGGCAAGGCAGCCTCGAAAGCCTTCTCCACATAGGGGCGCACCTTCATGTTTGAATAATCTGCAAAATCAAGAATCTTAACCAAAGAGGCCATGGCGGGTAATTTTTCTCCCTGCATGAGCTGAATCAGCGCCATCTCATAGTCGGCATTAATCAGTATTTCCGGTTCCCGTGCATATTGGCGCACTTTCCCCATCGCCATATATGCCTTGTCAAAATACGGCTTAGCCTTCGCCACATCCGGTAATGCTTTCTTCGCCTGCTCGGCATAGGCACGGCTCAGCGCCATATTGATATCAATGAGATATCCGGACTTAGGATTCTTAGCCAGAAAATTGGTATAGACATTAATCGCATTGTCGTAATCCCCGACTCCGTTAAGCGCCTGTGCATACCCTACCGTAGCCGCCTGTAAAACGGAAGGTTCAGGCGACTTCATGGCTTCAGTAAACATGGCCTTAGCCGCCTCATACTCCTTTGCCTCCAGCAGCACCCGGCTTGCACGCAGGAACTGAGACGCAGAATAGGCCTTGGTATTGCCGAGCATCTCGGCATACACCTTAACCGCCTTATCCTTCTCCCCCATTGCCATCAACGCGTCTGCGCGCACAAAAATCGTGTTTTTAGCCTGATCGCTATTGGGATATTCCTTCACCAGCCGATCGAAACATTTACCAGCCTCATCCGACTTGTTTAGCAAAAAGTTCAGCGTCCCCATGGCCCCCAAGGCGGCTGGCGCCATTTCGGATTTCGGGAATTCCTTCAGGAAACTCTCATAGCCCTCGACGGCCTTCTGCTGATAAAGTGCAATCTGATTAGTTGGCTCACGCAACCGGGAATAACACTGCGCCTTTGAATAAAGAGCATACTCATAGACATGCTTTACCTTCAGCGTGTCTTCAGGAGTCTGGGCATACTTTGGTCCATCCTGCATAATCATCTTGATCAGGCGGGAATATTCATTCAATGCAGGAATAGTCATGTCTGCCGAACGATACGCATCCGCCAATCTCAATCGGGAGGCAACCATCTCGGGCCCGCCAAAGACCTGAGCGATGTAATTCGTTAAATAAGGTATGGCATTGGTGTAATCGTTTTGGGTCGTTAACACATAAGAGGCCCGGCTGAGGGCATCCGGATAGACCCGATGCTTGGGGTAATTCTCCATGATCCGCTGATAGTATTTTAAAGCATCAACCGTATTCGTTGCCCGCAGCGCGGCTTCGCCCTGACGGAACATAATGGAGGGAGCTTTGGAATGGTTGGCGAAGCTGATGAAAAATAAGTTATAGACTTCATCAGCTTTCATCTGTGCCCGCCGCTCTTCATACAGGGAAGATATCGACAGCAAAGCATTTCCCGCCTCCTCATAGCGGTTCGTAGTCTGACAAAAACGTTCGGCCAAAAACTCAGTCATGGCCCGCGCAAAAGGGGCATCATTAAGTTCGATGTAACTCCTTGCCAATTCACTTACAGCCAAGGGCACACCCCTGAAATCATTCGCCATCCCAAGCACTTCAAGATATTTCTGGGAAGCCGCCTTGTAATCCTGATTCTGGAAAAGCATCCGCGCCTGCTTCAACTGTTCCGCCACCAGCTGTGTATCATTACTCGTCGGCCGCTTAAAGACTTTACCCATACTCTCAAGGAGATCGGCAATGCCATCGGCCCGCCGACGCGCCTCAGGTGCCCAGCTACTGGCCGGGTATTTCTGTGCCACGGTATAGAGTTGCCCCATGGCCTGAGCAAACAACTTGATGGAATCAGCCTCCGTCGCTTTATCTTTCACCTTCTCGCGGGCGTCTTCTTCAAGCAACGAGCCAAGCAGAAACTTACACTCCGCCATCGGGCTGAGGCTCATGTTTTCCCCGGCATCACGCAGCATATTGTCCACATCGTTCAGCATGCCCATATAGTCCGTGATTGCCTTGCGAGCCAGATCTTTGTTCCCGTTCACCAAGTGAACGTGCGCCAGAATCACTACGGTCTTGGCAAACCAGAGATCCGTCCCCTTCCACTGAACGTCATTACATATCTTGATGGCGTCAGCGAGGAGCGCTTTCTTCTTATCCGGAGCCGTGCCGGGCAACTCCGCCACACGCAGCAAGAGTTCAGCCATCTCCGTTTTGACACGCCGCTCAATGTCGGTTGAATTCAATGGACAGGTCAAAACCCGGCGATACGCCTCCACAGCGCCAGGCAGATCGCCGGAGAGCATCAACATTTGGGCAAATTTATAGGCAGACTCTCCATAAAGTCGGGCAATTTGTTCCGGCGGTCCCTTGGGGAACTGCTTGAAAAAGCCCTCATAGATCCGCTGAGCGTCCTTCATGCGTTGCCAGGCATAATACTGATCACCAAGGGCAAGCTGCATGACCATGGTTTCAGGCGCACCGGGAGGCAAAGTCTTAAGAAACGCTTCCGCCTCATCAAATTTACCGCGGGAAGTCAAAATTTCCACACGCACCTTGGCCGCCTCCGCCTTGGCGTTTGGATATTTCACAATCAACCTATCCACGGCCTTTTGGGCATAGTCAGGAAACCGGAACTTGATCAGCTCGGACGCAAACTTAAGTTCAAGCTGCGTTTCTGTTTGTTCATCAGCAGCCGACGCTGAAGTGGCGGCCAAAATGACCACTAATCCAGTCGCCAACTGACGCACCGCCCAAAGGCCCAGTATATAGAGCTTTTTAGTCACCATGGTTTTTCCTTGTTACCAAACCACTCCAATCAAGTCAAGAATTCAGAAGTTAAAATTCTTAAAAAATACTCCCAAATCCGCGTTCTCAGCGCCAAATTCACACCAAATTCTTCTTTTTCTTTCTATTTGTCGGCATACCCCCACTAAAGTATATTCCCATTAATCCGGAATACATTACAAGAAATCAACTAATTATGAAATTTCGTTGCCCCCATTGCCACCACCTTTTCGAAACTTGGGAAAAGGCTCACTGTCCGAACTGTAAAAAAGGGTTGCGCCATCCTGATAAATGGAAAACACCCAAATCGGAAAAAGCCAGACGGGAAGGCATTCAACAGCGCCTGCCGAGTACTCAGGATCTCCGTAAACCCATTTGGATGGTATTTTTAACCCGTCCCCGCTTCTTCGTCTGGGTACTCGGCGGTTGTATACTCGTAGGCGGGGTGATCATCTCATCCAGTAAAAACGTGACAAGACCCTACCAGCCCCCCAGCAAAGTGATCCAAACACGCAAAGAGTTGATGGTCATCCGTACGGCTTTGGAGTGGTTTCGGATTCACTGCCAAAGATTCCCTACGACCGAGGAGAGCCTAAAGGCACTTGTCAGAGATCCTGGAATCCACGGCTGGAAAGGATTTTATCTCGAGGCCCTTCCGCCAGATCTTTGGAATCATCCGTTTGTATACTCCAGCAGTAACGACACCGTCCGCCTCTCCTCCATGGGCCCCGACGGGAAACCCGACACTGCGGATGATGTGCTATCCCCGCCGCCAGACTATAAAGCGCTCATGAAAAGGCTGGCGAAAGACAAATGAGAAAAACAGTGGGCAGTCAGCAGTTGGCAGTAAACAATGCACATAAAGAGAGGGAAGGCTAGCACGTCTAAAAAGCCACCAACTGCTTGCTGCCCACTGACTACTGCATACTGACTATTGACTACTTCAGCTTCGCGGCAAATTCGCTGGTTTTGTAGTCTTGCAGAAGAATCTTGCGCAAATCTGCAGCGCGTGGATCTTTGGCATTGGCTTTCTCCAGCAATTCCGCTGCGTTGTAAAGCGCTTCAGGCTGAACGGCCTTTTCTCCCTTGAAAAGCGTCACGATCTTCAAAAAGTCAGACAAGGCAGCGTCTTGATTTCCATCCTGCAGATAGGAATTTCCTCGAATCAAGTAAGCGGCGGCAACCAGATCCGAAGGTCCAGTCCCCAAGGTCCGGTTCAAATCCCGTTCCAACTGCTTGATATCCCCCGTTTTCTGTAAAGCCTTCCAGTAGTTCATCTGTACTGAAGCAGGCATGGTTCCGCCAGCCGTAAACACCCGATCCATAGCTTCGGACGCCTTTTTGAGGTCATTCATTTCCACGTAACACTGGGCCTGCAGCTTCATGGCATCGACATCCCAACTCAACTTCCTATAGGCCTTGATCATCCCATCCAACACGGGAATGGCCTGGGCATACTGTCCCGAGCTCACCAATTTTTTGGCCTGATCAAGCTCGGCCGGTCTATCAATGTTCATCGACGCTATCTGGTCTTCGGGAACCGGCATACTGGCCCCCTCATTAATCACCAGATAATCACGGGTATCTTCACGCCACTCAATGGATTTACCCGTCACAGTGCGCCCGTTTTTCATAACAATCACACTCGCCTGGGCCGCCAGGGCTAATCCGCTACTCACGACCGCCGCCGCCACAAGAATTCTGCCGATGTTCATTGCTTTCTCCTTACCTTGTCAGATTTGAAGATACTACCGTCGGCCTTTTCCTTTGGGCCGCGCCATCTGCACTCTAGCAACCGCCGTGGCTGGCACCGCCATGCGCCCATCGGAAAATTCAATCACATGTCCCTTTTCAACCAACCACTGAACCTGACGTTTGAATTCCGATTCCCGGGGATTCGTCGCCTGCGCCACCGGCTCAGCGGGTGCCACAACTACGGCAGGTTCCTCGCCCGCATCCACCACAGGAGTTTCAACCGACACAGGGACGTCAACGCCCTCACCCGCAGGAGCCGCACCCGGCACCAGTTGGGCGAAAAGTTCTGCTTTGGTACATCCCGGGTTGGCGGTAACGAAATCAAGGATCTCACGGATTCCTTCCACGGCATGAGCGGGATCAATGGCACTGGGGGCGACCGAAGTGACAAACGTAAAGCCCCCTGCTGCTTTAAACGTATGCAGGCCTAGATGGCGGAAAGCCAACCTTAAGGTCACGGACAACTTCAAGGGGAAGCGGGATTCTTTCTGCCAGGCCTCCTCGATTACCTTACGCAAGGAACCGGGATCCATCGCATGGGCAATCACACCGGACACCACCACGCTCCGTGACTCCTTGATGGCGCCCGTCAGACAATGCTCACGGAAATAGGCTTCCGCATCGGTAAACCGGGTAAATGTTACAGCGTTTTCGTTCTCGCCGAACTGGTACACCGTCTGCTTGCACATCTCTTCTTTCCACTTCTCAATCACTGCCGGATCATGAATTGTCTCAATCCGCTTGCGATAAGCCTCCATCGGCATATCCGCAAAACGCGAACGATGCACTTCCGCTACCTTGTCGTTATATCCATGGTAATTCGACGGGCCCAGTAAGATGCTGGAAAGACCGCATTTGGCAACACACACAAAATTGCCTTTTGGCGCCTCAACTTCTTTGACTTCTTTCTTGCAAAACTTCTCGAAATGCTTTGCAAACACATGGGCGCCAGCCGCTTCCTTATCCAGGAAGATCGTCTTGCAATCCGTGCATTGGAAAAAAGAAAAATTCTCGAGCGTAGCTGGCGCATCGATTTTAATGAGATAATAGTCTGGCTTGCTAAGGAACAGCGCCGCCACTTCAAATAATGAATACGCACGTCCGGAACGTCCCAACCGGTGAGCCAACGGCGTCAGGCCGCGACGTTCAGGCAAAAAGGTGACTTCCAGTGACGCCAACCGCTCATCCATGGGGTCGGGCTTGGGTTGAGGCAGGGCGAAATCACTACGCGGCCGATCTCGGAATTCAGGCCGACGGGCACCCGAACTCGGACGCCGATCTGTACGCTCAGGTCGTTCACGCCGCCGGGAATCATTCCCACGGTCATCCCGCTGTTGACCATTAAAACGGTCTCCCCCTCCTGTTGGCCGTGCATCGGGAGGCCGCCGCGCCCAACTGGGAACGAAGTTTAAATCAATGATCAATTGCTCTTTGTTTTCGGATACCGGTTCAGTCATAGCTGGGCATTATAGGTGTAGAAGTCGATTTTTCAAAACGGTTTTTTTATATATATGCATCGAGCGCAGGGTTCAGGGTTCAAGTCTCAGGCCGGAAAGAAAGAATCTCGACACAAAAATAAGACAAAAGTACCATGTCCCTGCACCTATGAACCTCATCTTGGCCTCAAAATCTAAAGGACGCGCCGCCCTCCTGAAGGCGGCAGGGTATCGATTCCGTCAGATTCCCTCCCAGGCTGCGGAACCCGTACCGGCAAAAGGTGAAAATCTAGAACACTACGTGCTATCACTTGCCTGCCTGAAAGCGGAGGCCGTAGCGCGACGTTATCCACGCGCCATTGTCATTGGCGCCGATACCGCGCTGATTCAGGGCCATAAAATCATTGGCAAACCGAAATCCCTGGCCGATGCCCGCCGCATGCTCGCCCAATTGGGCCGCCAGCCACACCGGATCAGCAGCGCGGTCTACCTGATTATCCCTTCAAACACCAAAGGCAGGCAACCTCGTTTTGTTAAACTGGTGGAATCCGCCACGGTGACCTTGAGAAAATGGACTCCCGCCCGCATCCACAAGCATGTCGCCCTCACACAACCGCTTGACTGGGCAGGCGCCTATGCAGTACAGGACCCCCATTCTGCCGCCATTGTCCGACATATTGAAGGCGATCTGGCCCCGGTGATCGGACTCCCCCTAGAGGCTTTGATTAAGGCGCTCAGATATACGGGAACGAGAAAATAAGGAGTCACCCCTCGACACAACCCCTGCTTGCCCATATAATCCGATGACATGAAAACGATTCAACTCTTCATCCGTTTGCTCACACTGGCAGCCCTGACGATCGCTCCGCAATGTGCTCAAGCAACGCCCGACTGGAGTCAACCAGCCCCGACCGGCATGGTTTATATCATCCCTATACATGACGTGATTGACACCGCCTTGATCTATGTCATCCGCCGCGGTCTCAATGAAGCCGAAGACGGTGGCGCCGAGGCCATTATCTTCGACATTGACACCCCGGGCGGACGGGTGGACGCCGCCGAGGAGATCCTGAACATGCTTCGTGGCGTTAAAACCCCCACCTATACCCTGGTCAATCCCAATGCCATCTCGGCCGGCGCGATCATCGCCATGGCAACCGATCACATCTATATGACCCCCGGGAGTAAAATCGGGGACGCCATGCCCATCATGCTTGGACTCACCGGCGAAGTTCAACCCATGCCGGAATCGGTGGAAGAGAAATCGGTATCCTATGTGGCCGCCATGATCCGGGCCGCCGCCCAACACAGAGGCCATGACCCCCAACTCGCCGAGGCCATGGTGCGACGTGACTCGGAATATAAAATCGGAGACGAAGTCATCTCCAAGAAAGGCCGTCTCCTCACGCTCACTAATAAGGATGCGGAGCGGCTTGTAGGCCCGGAAAAGCGCCCGTTATTATCTGCTGGCACCGTGGAGAACCTCGCAGCCCTGCTGAAAAAAATCGGCAAAGAAAATTGCGCGCCCATTGAGCTGAAGGTGACCTCCGCCGAGGAGATTGCTCGTTTCATTGAATCGATCTCGATCGTCCTACTCGGGCTCGGACTGCTCGGGCTCTATATTGAGTTCAAAACTCCGGGCTTCGGCCTCCCCGGCATTTCAGGAATCTTCCTGCTCGCCATCTGGTTCTGGGGATCCCATATTGCCGGCCTGGCAGGCATGGAAGAAGTGGCCCTGTTCCTTCTGGGTGTCATCCTGTTATGCGTGGAATTATTTGTTTTTCCAGGCGTGATACTGCCGGGAATTATCGGGTTAGGACTGATCATCGCGTCCATCCTGATGGGAATGACTCAGCACTACCCTGGAGATCCCTGGTATCCAACCCTGCCAGCCATCACCACTTCGGCTCTTCGCTTAACCCCTTCATTACTTATCACTCTTGCAGGCGCCGTACTGGCGGCTACATTCCTGCCCAAAGCCCCGCTCTTCAATAAACTCATCCTGAACGCAACCATAACGCCCCAGACGGGGGACTCCCGTTCCGCCCAAAGCAAGTCCGTCAGAATCGGTCAACAAGGGATCGCAGAAACCCGCCTGAATCCGGCGGGAGCCGCCCGCTTCGGCGACTTACGACTGAATGTGGTATCGCGGGGTGATTTTCTCGAACCAGGCGATAAAATCGTGATTGCCGAAACCCGGGGAAACCGCATAATCGTTGATCACCTGAAAAATGTCTGACCAAAGGAGCCTCTGAAATGGATAATACGACTTGGTTGATTACATTGTTGCTGGTGGGGACATTCCTCATCGGTGCTGAAATTTTCATTCCCGGCGCCGTGGCAGGCACGATTGGCGGGGCCGCCCTGTTTGGAGCCGTCCTCGTTGCCTTCAATATCAGCAACACCTTGGGATTCTACACCCTTTTTGGCGTCTTTATTCTGGTGGCTCTGACGACCATCGCGTGGATCCGCCTCTTCCCAAAATCAGGAATCGGACAAAAAATGACCCTGTCAACCGACGGCAAAAACTTCAAATCCACTGATTCACGACAGGCCTTACTTGGTAAAACAGGCGTTACCCACTCTGATCTCCGGCCGGCCGGATTCGCCCTGATCGACGGAAAGAGGATTGACGTTGTATCTGAAGGCGGACTGATCGACAGCAACGTCCCCATCTGTGTAATCAAAGTTGAAGGTACCCGGATTGTGGTGCGAAAGGTTGAGGCATGAATTTCCGATTTCTCGTAATCCTCCCTTTGATCTTCATCACCTTGCCAAGTGTCGCCATTGATTTCCGGACGGCCAATACGTACACGCTGTCAGCGAACCAGACCCTGACCAATGAACTCTGGATGCAGGCGCGCACCATCACGCTGGCCGGGATAGCGGATGAAGACTGCTTTATTCTGGCTGACAGCATGGGCCAGAATACCGCGACAAACCCCCCCACGCTCCGCCTTCCGGGCCGCTTCCATGCTGACATCTGGGGATTTGGCGAGACTGTCGAACTCTCCGGAATGGTATCCAATAATGCCCGTCTTGCCGCCGTCAAAACCATCATCATCACCAGCGACGTGGGACATAATCTGATGGCCTTCGCCCCCACAATCAGTCTTGGAGAGAATTCAAAAGTATGGGGAAGTGCTCTTCTGGCAGGACAAGACATCATCTTAAACGGAACCATTAAAGGAGGTACCAGCGCCTATGGAACCAAGGTGACCCTGACCGGCAAATTTGAGGGTGATCTGCATGTCACAGCCAATGAAATCACGGTCATGCCCGGCACCGAAATCAGGGGGAATTTTTACTATCAAATGGAGGGGGATCTCGTCCTCGATTCCGGTGTTTTGCTCGAAGGGAAAATGATCAAGCAGGAAGCCTACCTACCGACCCCCACCCCGCCTTCTTCCACCCTGATGCTCCAATTGACGCTCCTTTGCGGAGCCATCATGGTCGGCATGGCGTTTGTTTCGCTGATGCCTGGAATTACCGCTCTCAGCGTACACAAGTTGTCAGAATCCTTCTGGCGCTGCATTTTGTTTGGGTTCATCGCATTTGCCCTCGTGCCACTGATTGCCGTTTTTCTGATTTTTACCGTAGCTGGCATACCGCTTAGCGTCATTCTGATCCTCGCCTATACAATCCTGCTCTATGTCAGTAAAATTATCGTGGGCCTGTTCATGGGACATCTCATTATCCGGAAAAATGCACCCGTTCCCCCAAATCTTCTTTTTCCCGTCATGGCACTCGGGCTTCTTGCCCTTTACGCCGCCACCAACCTGCCGTTTCCCTTTGACATTGTGTTCTGGTTCGCTATTACTCTCTCGGGAATGGGCGCGTTGGTAAGCGCCATACTGGATCGCCGAACGCCTGTTCTGGTATCCTGTCCCGTGGGAGGGGAAACCAAACCGCCTCCGATTACCGGCGCCTGACCGCAGAATGGGATTTGATTTATTTTGGAAAAGTTCAGTTAAGGAAAATAGAAATCGAAAGGAAATGTTATGCAAAACGTAGCCGGAATCATCGTCATATTAATTGCAGTTATCGCCCTCATTATGCTTGGGGTGTTTTTCTATTTCATCAAGGTCTGGGTGCGAGCCCTCATGTCCGGTGCCCGGGTACCGATGCTGACCCTTGTCGGGATGAAACTCCGGCACGTCCCACCCACACTCATCGTGGATGCCCGTATCCGGGTAATCAAAGCCGGACTGACATTGTCATCCGACCTGATTGAAGCGCATTATCTTGCTGGTGGTGACGTCATTAATGTCGTCAACGGGCTGATTGCCGCTGACAAGGCCGGCATCGACCTGACCTTCCAACAGGCGGCCGCCATCAACCTCGCTGGACGTGATGTTCAGGAAGCCGTACGTACCAGCGTCATTCCGAAGGTCATTGACTGCCCCGATCCGCAGAAGAGCCAGGTTTCCATGCTTGATGCTGTGGCTCGCGATGGTATCCGCATGCTCGTCAAGGCCCGTGTCACCGTACGTACGAACCTGAACCAACTTGTCGGTGGTGCCGGCGAAGACACAATCATTGCCCGTGTAGGACAGGGAATCGTCAGCGCAATCGGATCTTCTGCCACCTATAAGGCGGTACTGGAAAATCCGGATGCCATTAGCCGCCGGGTGCTTGCGAGCGGGCTGGACTCACAAACGGCCTTTGAAATCGTGTCGATCGATATCGCGGACATCAGCGTAGCGGGCACGGGGGCCAAGGATGTCGCCAATGTTGGCGCCATGCTGGAAACCGAACGAGCCGAGGCCGACAAAAAATTGCGTCAAGCTGAAGCCGAAGGCCGACGCGCCATGGCGGTCGCCCGGGAGCAGGAAATGCGCGCCCTGGTTCAAGAGATGCAGGCTCGCGTGGTTGAGGCTCAAGCAGAAGTTCCCCGCGCCATGGCCGAAGCTTTCCGCAAGGGTAACCTCGGCGTCATGGACTTCTACCGGATGCAGAATATCCAATCCGACACCGATATGCGTAAAACCATCGCTGGCGAGCCTCATGACCAGCAACAGAAACCCGTTCAACTGTAAACCATCTGCTGGCAGGGCAACATGAATCTGTTTTTGATAGCCGCCTCGGATATGGATGTGATCATAGGCATCATCGCTGTGATCGGGTGGATTCTTGCCCAGATTTTCGGAAGAAAGAAAGGTGACCCCTCCCGCCAGGAGGGATCGCCCTCAGAATCCAGCCCCCCTCTTGATCCCCAGGATGAGTTGCGCAAGTTTTTTGAGGGACTGGAAGAGAAGGTAAAGCCCCCGGCTCCACCACAGCGCCCTGTTGCTCCGCCCCCGCTCCACCAAAAAACACACAGGGAGAAATCGGTTCGTCGCAGTCATGAGCCGCAAATGGAGACCCTGTCTTCACAGATTCGTGGAGAAAATCAGATGCTCGAATCTGTCACGGCCTTTCAGGCAACGGTCGTGCAGCCAGCCCTTACACAAGGATGGAACAAACCCACCCGCTGTACATCGGCTATGCCCGAGTTACATAACCCCACAACCCTGCGAAAATTCATCATTGCCAATGAAATCCTGGGGAAACCTGTCGCTTTGCGACAAGGCCAAACCTCTTAAATTTTCAGAATCCGTTCATCGAAACGTCCGGCTCGTTCCTCACTTGCCGTCAGATAGGGCTCAGTTTCGTACTGGCCTACACCCTGTAAGCGGTGCAAGACAGTCGCAACATCTTCGGTCGCCGCCTGACATTCCTGAATCATGGCTCTCATCTCTGGCGAAACCTCAGCGCGTTTCATAAGATCCAGATACCCTCGGATAATGGTCGCCGGCTGGCCCAGATGATGACAGGCCGCGCCTACCGTTTCCACCATCACACGTTGTTGTTCAGCTTGAACCAAGGCTTTTGACCGGGCTTCAAGGATCTTAACCTTTTCGGTCCCTTGATTAAGCACAGCTCCGAGCGAGCGTTGTATAGCGGCAAAATCCTCACTGGAATGACCCGCTGTTACCGTCGGAGCATCCCCGCGCGATATTTCCTCAAGATATTGCCTCAACCGGCTGACCTCAATCGTGTGGCGCGCCAATAACATCACGCCTAAAGCCATCAGCGTCACAATGGAAGGCAGAAGAAAGTATAAGGTCTCCAAATCCAATGTGCGGGTCATAATGGCATCTCCCAGCACATACGCAAATGCCAACAAGGGAATCACCGCCATCAACGCAACCGCGACAACAAATTGCTGCCGTGTCCCCAGGGACAGCAGGGATCTTTTTTTTCGATCAGCGGGTTTCGAGGTAAACGCGCCCAGATATCGGCGAGACCGCTCTATCGGAATTGAAGCCGAGGCGTCAATGAGCCCGGACGTCGGCTTTATTCCGACAGCCTCAGGCAACACCACATACAAAAACGCTGGATCACCATTCATTAATGGCACCCGGAAATCGCCGCCATGTGCCGCTGATACCAACCGGCAATAGGTGAGGCCAAGCCCGTCCGTTTCCACCGCCGGAGCAGTAGGCCCCCCTCCGCAGAGGACCATCAATTTGATCCTCCCCGCCAGCTTTTCAATGCGTATCTTCACCGTTTTTTCCGAAGGTTTTGCTTTGATTGCAATTCGAATGAGATGCCGGATCACACGGGTCATCTGGGGTTTATCGCACAGCACTGTCGCGCCATCGCCTTCCACGGTCAATGTCATCCCCACCGCCTGAGCAGATTCAGACAGAGCCTCTGCAATATAACGCGATAACAGCAAAATATCGCACGGATGTTTATCAGGCAACTCCTCCCCGGCCGTCATTTTACGCACACTCATCAAAAATTCGATCAATTCCTCAAGCGTCTCTGTTGCACCGAGCGCTTCATTGACAAACTTGGACGCATCGGCCTTAAAATGTTTTGGGGTTCCACCCCCTGCCATCTCGAGAAGATCGGCCAAACCAGTCAGGGGTGTTTTCATCTCGCGAACCACGAGTTGGGTCAATTCAGAACGAACCTCTTCCAGTTGCTGAATCCGGGCCGCATCCTGCTTTAATTCGCAAGCCTGCCGGGTTCTCACCACAGCGTTACGCAACCGGATCGCCAATTCATCACTGTCAAATGGCCGGGTGATATAGTCGTCTGCACCACACTGGATCGCTCTCGATCTCTCGGCCTGGTCACTAACAGGCGAAATAACCAAAAGACTGATCAACGCGGTTAGAGGGTCATTTTTAAGAGTGCGACACACCTCGAAACTGACTCGGTCGGGCACAACATTAACCAGAATGACATCGGGCGAAATACTTTTGGCAACGTACAAAAGTTCTTCAGATGACTTCACTAGGCGAAGTTTAAAGCCATAGGAAGCCAGCAGTTGAACCAGCTCAGACTCGGCCTCATCACAGCCCAAAACCAACACATGCCCATTTTCAGAATTCATCGTGATACCCTTGCCGTAATTCCTGCAAGCTTAGAAGCAGCCCGGCCATCCGTAAAGGGAAATTAGTTCTCAAGGGTTCAAATGGGGTTGTCTTTGATGTACCCCTATCGGACCGCCATGACTTTGAGCGGAATCGAGAGTTCCTTCAGGGAGTCCAAATCCGTTTCAATGCGGATCGACTTCCCATCCAGACCCATCAGAGAACCCCAAGTTTTGATTTCCAAGCGACACCGATCTGGCTTCACGGAGATAACCGCGTTGGTCATACCCTCCCCGGGCAGTTCCACCTTCGTGACTTTAAAAGGTTTACCTGCCGGGGACCAGAGGCTGACCCAAACCGTTTTGGGCTCGTTTGTGGCGGAGGGAAACAACAACAACTCGGCCGGCGCAGGCACAATATCTCCCGCCACAAAACCAGCGACAGGAATGGATAGCATTTTCATCTGCGGATGATCGGTCTCCACTTCCACTGCCGTCATAAAAGTCCCCAACTTTCGGGCACCAGGACAAGCAATCCTGAGAAGATACTGTTTTCCCGCCTCACGCGGCTCAAACGAAACGGTCACTTGAGGGGAAGCGGATTTCACCGAAAGTACTTTAAAGGTATTGGTCGATACGGCCGTCAGCAACACCTCACGTTCAAGCAGGCCTTCCGAACTAATCGTTCCGAAATGGACCCCCTCTGGCTGAGCCTCTATTGGCACCATCACCACGCCATTGAATCCCAGCCGCACGATTCGATTCTCAGAATCATCGGTCTCAACATAAATCGACTTATTCTGACGCCCACGCCGTCCTTTAAAATCAAGCACCACATCCACCGTGGTTGCCAGTCCCGGGGCCAATTCATTCGTAGCCACCTGGGCCGTGGTACAACCGCAACTGGGACGCACAGCGATTATTTTCACCACACGCCCGCCCTGATTGGTCATTACATAACTGTGTTTCACCACCGCTTCAGGATACACAACCCCAAAATCAAAGTTCGAATCCATACAAACAACACCGGGGTGATTGGTTTGCCCCTCCGGTTGAACCTGACCTGCCTCAGAGCACACACACACAACCGGAATCAACCCCATTAGAAGATTGCGTCTTGCGAACAACTTTTTTGTATTCATCCATACCCCGTGATTTATATATTTGCTTCATCTTCCTGTGCAGATTGCATAGTGTCAATAACTTCAAGGACGAAGCCGCCAGTTTCGTGGACACGGCGACGGAGGTTCGCATCCAGAATCATTCCTACGGCATTCCTCGAAAGCGGGAGGGGGGGGCACCATATACGCGACTAAACTGGCGCGAAAAAGCGAACTCGTTAGGATAGCCGAGGGCAAAGGCCACCTCTTTGACGGTCACATCCCCCTGAGTCAACATAGACCGCGCCCGCTCCATACGGCGCCGGATGCTGTAGTCGCCCGGGGCCATACCAAACCTGTCATGAAACGCTTTACGGAACACCTCATACCCAAGGCCCAATTGTGCGGCTAATGCCGGAAGTTTGATCCGCCGAGAGGCGTCGGCCGCCAGCGCACGTGCGGCCTCATCAAGCGCCTGAGCGTAGGGATTCGGCCTGCTTCGGTGTCGGTCCAAGGCATAGATATCGGCAATCAACGCATGTGCCAACGCCAGCATCCGAGGCAATTCAATTGGAGGCGCGTTACGGAGATCATGAAGCAAGGAGTCAAACCGCTCCACCAGAGCCAGACTCAAGCCGGGCACCAACACAGGTTTATTCACATCAAGGCTGTTCATTTCAGCCAGCGTTTCACAAAACGCCTGACTGATATTGACATAACACTCGGCCCAGACTGCGGTGTCGGGATGAATCGTACTGTGGGTCCGTCCCGGCAGTCTCTGAAAGAAGCACCCGGGGAAAGTGGAGTACTCCCGCCCGGCCCAATCAATATATGTCCCTTCCCCCCGCAAAACCAGAACCCCGCTATATTGTGGGAAAACAAAATTTCGATGTTGCCCGCGCCCATCCAACTTCATCATAAATCCACAACCCAGCGTGGTTCCCTCAGGATCGTTCCCTCGCATTGCTCGATGAACTATCTCATTCCGGTAATAACGCTCCGGTAGACGGACAACATCTCTATTCATGACTGCTCCATACCAAATATGATATGCACAATACCACCCCTGATATGGACTTCAAGACCTCTATGCGATAGGTTTCAATGTTATTTAAAGGAGTACCATCATGGCTAAGCAATTGAAAACATCTGTCCGCGACTGGGAAAACCTGCAACTACTTCATCGGAATCGCGAGACCGCCCGCGCCACTTTGATTCCCTTCGCAGATGAAAGCAATGCACGCTCTGGGGATCGGCTCAACTCGCCGTTCTTCTCCCTGCTGAATGGCGACTGGCAATTTCACTACGTCACACGCCCGGAGCTTACCCCTAACGGGTTCGAAAACCCGAACTTCAATGACTCCACCTGGAAATCCATCCCGGTGCCCTCCAACTGGCAAATGCATGGGTACGATAAGCCGGTTTACACCAATGTGAATTACCCCTACCCCATTGACCCGCCGTTTGTACCGAACGAAAACCCCACCGGCTGCTATCGCCAGAAGTTCACGGTCCCCGCTAAATGGGAAAACCGTAAAACGTTTATTGTTTTCCAGGGCGTGGATTCGGCGTTTTATGCCTGGATCAACGGACACCCGATCGGTTTTAGTAAGGGAAGCCGTATGCCGGCGGAATTTGATATCACCCCCTTCCTCAACGCCGGCCAAAATACCCTAGCCGTCAAGGTGCTGAAGTGGTGCGACGGCAGCTATCTGGAAGATCAAGACTGCTGGAGACTTTCCGGCATCTTCCGGGATGTTTATCTTCTGTCCGTCCCCACCGTCCATATCCACGATGTTTTCGTTCGCACGCCTTTCGACAAACGCCACAAAAACGCCATGCTGGAATTGGATGTAACCCTCCGCAGTTTAATCTCCACGGCCACCGGAAAATATAGTGTCAAGGCCGCACTGGTGGACAATGAGGGGAAAACGATTTTGGATGAGACTGTCGCGGACAATGTCCTTATCAAGCCGAAATCAAGTGCGGTATTACCGTTCTGCGCCCCCGTAACCGCCCCCAAAAAATGGACAGCGGAAACCCCGGAATTGTACACCTTATTCCTGACGCTGCGCGATGCTCATGGGGCAGTTCTGGAAACCACCCGCCAACAGATCGGCTTCCGTCAGATTGAAATCAAGGCGCAACAACTTTGGATCAACGGTGTCTCCATTAAAATCCAGGGGGTTAACCGGCACGATACCAACCCTGACACAGGCCATGCGGTCACACATGACAACATGCTTCAGGATATAACCCTGATGAAACGCCATAACATCAACACCGTTCGCACCTCGCATTATCCCAATGACCCCCACTGGCTTGAATTGTGCGACAAGTACGGGATGTATGTGATTGATGAAGCAGATCTGGAAACCCATGGGTTTGGCTATGATGCACCGGACATTCCCGCGCGCGTGGAAATGTGGAGGGAGTCCTTTGTAGACCGCGCCGTGCGATTGGTGGAACGGGATAAAAACCATGCCTGTGTAATCATGTGGTCACTCGGTAACGAATCCGGCTTCGGCCCCAATCATGTCGCCATGGCAGAATGGATCCGTCAGCGTGATCCCTCGCGGCCCATCCACTACGAAAGGGACGAGAAGGCGGAATGCACCGATCTGGTAAGCCGGATGTACACCGATGTGCCAACCCTCATCCAGGAGGGACAAAAGGAAGATCCCAAGCCGTTCATCCTCTGCGAATATGCACATGCCATGGGCCAGGGTCCCGGCAGTCTGAAGGAATATTGGGAAACCATCCGCAAATACCCGCGCCTGGTTGGGGGTTGCGTCTGGGAATGGATGGACCATGGAATACGCATGAAAACGCCGGAAGGTATTGAATGGTTCGCCTATGGCGGAGACTTCGGGGATATGCCCAATGACGGCAATTTCTGTATCGATGGGTTGATCGCACCCGACCGCACGCCCCATACAGCACTGGTAGAACTGAAACATATTCTGGCACCAGTAAAAGTAGAGGCAGTGGATGCGAAGGCGGGCAAGTTCAAAGTTACTAATCGTAATGCCTTCCGCAATCTTTCCTATCTTGCAGGAACTTGGACCGTTTCCCGCAATGGAAATATTGCAAAACAAGGCAAGCTTCCCCCGCTGGATGTATCCGCCGGGAAAAGCATGGCCATAACGCTGCCGGTTAAGCCATCCGCCATTGCCGCAGGGGGCGAGGCGCACGTCACCTTCAATTTCACTTTGAAGCAGGTAGCAAGCTGGGCTCCGGCCGGGTACGAACTGGCATCCGCCCAAATCGAATTGCCAGCGAAAACACAGGAGTGGCTTGCAACTGAGGCGCGTCCTGATGCCCTGGTCAAAATGACCGAATCTCCAGCAGGAATCGTCGTCCAAGGTAAAGCGTTTAAAATCGTGGTGGACAGGTTTAGTGGAGCCATCCTTGATTGGCGCTGGGGACACCAGCAGCTCATCGAGGAGGGACCTAAGGTCCAGTTATGGCGCCCCCCCACTGATAATGATGTTCATCAAGCCATTGGATGGAGAAACGCGGGTTATAACCGGATGGTTCCACGCATCGAAAGCATCAAAACCCGCCTCCTCAAGAATACGGCCGTGGAGATCAAGGTTCAGAGTGTATTGGCGGGCTATCAACTCTCGCCTCGTTTCCGCCTTAACCAAACCACCACCATTCAAGGCTCCGGTGATGTAACCCTCACGACCAGCATCAGCCCGGTGGCAAAGGATCTCCCCCCCCTTCCCCGCTTTGGACTAGAGTTGATGATGCCCGCCGGGTTCGAGCAGGTGGCCTGGTACGGCCGTGGGCCGCACGAAAGTTATGCGGATCGCAAGGAAAGCGCACCGGTGGGGATTTATTCGGGAACAGTTGACGAACAATACGTGCCTTATGTCCGACCGCAGGAGAATGGCAACAAGACGGATGTACGCTGGTTGGCACTCACCAACCGCCGTAAAACCGGCCTGTTAATCATGGGGGATCAATTACTTAACGTGAGCGCGCTTCATTATTCGATCAAGGATCTCTCCAGAAGCAAACACGCTCACGAACTCACGAGGATTCCTCAAACTGTCGTACATCTGGATCATGTCCAGGCAGGCTTGGGCAGCCAAAGCTGTGGCCCCATGCCCCTGCCTCAATATCTGATTCAGCCCAAGCCCATGGAGTTCACAGTGCTGCTCAGGCCCATTAGTTGAGGACGCGAGGGTTCACTTGGGAATAAACAGTTTCTGCCCGGCACGCAAGGTGTCGGATTTTAGGGAATTGGCTTTTTTGATGGAACTGGCGCTCACCTTGTAAGCCACGGCTATGGCCGACAAGGTCTGGCCGGATTCAACCACATGCTCAACTCCGGACTGAGAACCGCCACTTCGCCCGGAGGACGACCGGCCTGACGAGCCACTGCCAGATGACCCCACAATGGAGGCCACCTGATTGACGATCTGTTTGCGATCCGCATCACGGCCTGCCGCTAAAGACTGCACCTGACGTTCCAAAGTATCCAATCTGTTTCGGACAAGCATGTCTTCCTTGGGCGCCCCTTTCATGGAACCGAGGTCGCGCTGAAGGTTCTGCTGTTCCAACTCCAGTCCGTTAATTTTCTCCTGAATGCGTTGCACATTCTCTTGCAGCTTCTCCATGTCAGCCTGTTGCTGCGCCACCGTATTCTGATCCACCAGCGTCACACAGCCACTCCCCAGCACCAATACAACGCCCATCAAGCCACTTAAAATTGTTTTCATGAATTGCTTCCTCTTAAATTCAATTTGTTTTCAATACTTGTTCATCATGTGAAGGCATGATGGCCTGCCCCGGCTCCACAACCAGAAATCGATCGGCATCCCATTGGCCACACACAAAATCTTTAATCAGGGAGGCATCACCTGAGAGTTCGTCGCACTTCCACCCCAGCCACTGGGCGCATTCATGGGTGAATTGCTTATGCCGGGTCGTATCCCCAACCCCAAGATCAACATAGGCGGCGTTGTTATACTCCTTCATCCAGTTCTGTTCCATCTCCATCAGATAATCGGCATTTTCCTCCCCATACTTCTCAACATACTCCTTGCGCAGCAGATCGTAGCGCCCCTTCCCGGGTTGCACCGAACATTCGACCCAACCAGGCGTATACCAGTAGGTTCCCGGATGAGCGTCAAAATACGTCCGATACCGCTCCTTGGTTCCCAGAAAAAGCGTAATACAGTCATGCGCCTTAGGTATAACCATCTTCTTCGTGCGGGAAACCACTCCCGCCGCTCCATTACTGCACAAGCCATATCCCAGCAAAATAGCGTCACACTCGTCTGGCGCCTCATCCACCGCAGCCTGAAGCTGAACCTTCAATAACTCCGGCGTATTGTGCAGGCCCTGCTTGATAAAATTGAACGTGAAGTAATGCGGCGACAAGGATGCAAAATAGCACAATTCCCGCCACAACACATGACACGCGATTAAATGATATTTAGCCATAATACCCTCCCTGCGAAGAAGCAGTCACACATGGATTCAATTTTCCCGATTCATCATCCCTTAAAATCTTTTGATAATAGTGTCAGAATTCCACCAGAGAGGGAACTGGTAAATCAGCATTGCTCTCATGGCTCCTTGCGCGACCAGAATGGACGATTTGCTGAAAAGGTCCGTTTTCTCCCCACAATCGCGCTTACCTGCAATGCGAGATTCGCGGGGGACTTCAGACCTGCATCGCATATTCATTAAAGAGGCGCAGGAATAAGCGATAGTCCTCCAAGGACACGGCAGGCGGCGTCTGATGGTCCAGAC
>Ga0194054_10000031_pt1 | contig 66553 bp, 67 predicted proteins | sample SepL2210m_MetaG_FD_163628 | JGI IMG/M metagenome (GOLD analysis project Ga0194054, IMG submission 163628) | Anoxic zone freshwater microbial communities from boreal shield lake in IISD Experimental Lakes Area, Ontario, Canada - Sep2016-L227-10m | ecosystem: Environmental > Aquatic > Freshwater... | reverse complement strand
CTCCTTCCCCGCCCCCTTGATTCAGGAATTTGAACGCCGGACAGGCCGGAAGACCATGGGGAATAAGGCCGCCAACGGCATTGCCATCATCAACGAACTGGGCGCCCAACAAATCAAAGAAGGGGCCTGGATAGTCTATACGAGCGGCGACTCCGTTTTTCAAATTGCGGCCCATGAAGAAGTCATCCCCCTCCCTGAACTTTACGCAGGCTGCAGGATCGCCCGGGAATTATGCGATCCTTACGTAGTCGGCCGGGTGATCGCCCGTCCTTACATTGGCCAACCCGGTGCCTTCAAACGCACCGAAAATCGCCGCGACTTCTCCTATCCACTCCCCGAGCCTACCGTCCTCAACCGGTTATCCGAGCAGGGCGTCAAGGTCATTACGGTGGGCAAGCTGGATGATATTTTCAGCGGCAGCGGAGTGACGCAATCATTTCATGTGGAAAATAATCCCGATGCTGAAAGCGCCATTCTGAAGTTGGCCGATCAGGCCGATTCTTTTTTCTGTTTCGCCAACCTGATTGATTTCGACATGCTTTATGGGCACCGGCGCGATGCCCTAGGCTACGCCGCCGCACTGGAGAAAACAGACCGGTTCCTGGGGGCACTTCTCCCCAAATTGGCCGCAACGGATCTGTTGCTCATTACGGCCGACCATGGGAATGACCCCACCTTCAAGGGGTCTGACCATACCCGCGAATTTGTTCCCCTTCTTACCAGCGGCCCCGGCCAGCGAAATACCGGACTCGGCATTCGCGACGGGTTCTATGACCTTGCCCAGACGCTGGCCGCTTTTTTCAAAATCCCGCCCATGCCGCGGGGCATTAGTTTCCTTTGAACTGAAGTGCCCCGCATGTTAATATCCGGGCATGGCTGACATCATAGTTACCTGTGCCCAGTGTGGAAACACTATTACGATTTCAGCGTTTGTCTCCGCCGAGGTGATCACCTGCATGAAGTGTAAAGGGCAGGTGCCCATCCCGCCACGACAAGCCGAGCCTTCGACCTTGGCCCCGAAATTAAAGTTGATCACCCCTCCGCCGCCCTCACCGGCTCCAGCCCCGACTTCACCTGCGAAATTTGACAAAAAAAAGAACCGGAACGAGGCTAATAATAACGTTCAGCGTTATATGCCGCAAGGGATCAAACGCCGGAAACGGGCCCGTAAAATAAGCATCTTCGAAATCAAGGTCCTCCCTTGGCTTGTGTTTTTTCTACTCCTACTCGTTTTTGGCTGGATGCGCTATATTCCCGGGGCACTGGCGCCCGACATTCACAAAATGTTCATCCAGGGCGGCGTGGGGTCGCTTCTCCTGCTGCATGTTTCCGTGATTTTCCTGGCCTTCGAAGATGATGTGTTCAGCGGGATTCTCTGCTTTATCATACCGGGGTATTCGATCTACTACCTCTTCACGCAGGCGGATCAGACATTACTGCGCGGACTGGGGGCCGCCTTGATGATTGTGTTCGGCTTGGATTTTGCACACGCCGCCGGGATATTCTGGAACGATGTGTATTATGAAGTGTCCCGCTGGATTGCCACCACGGATGCCGTGAAGAAGAAGTGAGATGTCAAATGTGAGATCAACGTCTCACCCTTTACGCCTCACGTTTCACGCTTTCCCCCGCTTCACCTGCTGACGATAAGTGGCGATGGCGGTATCTACGATTCCTGCCACATACAGGGCTAGCCAGATCACAAAGGGAACGATTAACGAGGCCAAGGCGGGTGCTTCAGCCGGTGCATTCATTGGGGCAAAGGCCATGCCATAATAGGCTTTTAAGACGATAAAGACTTCAATCACAAGCCAGATTACCGCCGCGCTGGAGGTCATGATAAAGAAAATACCCGCCCCCCACCGGCGCTGCATCAACTGCCCGGCGCCCGGATAGACGAGAGCCGAAAGCGCCATCGGAGATAAGAAATATTTTCCGGGTTGAGCCGATTTAACAGGCGGTGGTAGTGCTGTGTTCATCGGGTATCACTTCGGATATTGGTTAGAATTTCATAGGGGATCGTCGCACACCACCGCGCCACTTCATCCGCCCAAAGGGATTCATCGCCCTGCTGCCCAATCAGTACCACTTCATCACCGGGCCTCACACCGTTCCCCGCCCCCACATCGACAATGGTGAAATTCATCGTCACTCGCCCGACCACCTTAGCGCGCCGTCCACCGACCAGGACATACCCCTTGTTACTCATGAGTCGCGAGACGCCGTCGGAATAACCGACATCAATGGTGGCCAGGCAGGTAGGTTCAGAGGTCACATGGGTGCTGAGATAACTGACAGGAAATCCGGCGGGAACCTGCTTCACTTGAATCACACGGGTTTTCCACTGCAACAACGGCTTTGTGCTGACGCGCGAGATGCTGTTGCGTCCACCATACCCATAAGCCAGAATCCCCAGCCGAACCCCATCCATGTCCAGCTCGGGATGGGACGAAAACGCCGCACTATTAGCCGAATGCGTGAAAAGGTGAGTCATCCCCAGAGCGGCACAGCCGTCCAGCACGCCCTGAAATCGTTCCGCCTGAAGTCTCGCAAATAAATCAGTGGAGCGCCCAGCCGAGGCAAAATGCATGCAGATGCCACAGATAACCAAGCCACCCCTCCGGACTATCCCCGCCATCTGTTCCGGGGCCTTTTCCCAGGGAAATCCCAAGCGCCCCATGCCGGTATCCACCTTAACATGGCAGCGCAACGTCAGCCCTGAATTCCGGGCAATCTCCGCCAGTTCAAGGGCCTGCTCTTCACTTACCAACACCGGCAGGATGCGATACCGCGAAATTTCAGGGATATCCCACGGCCACACGGCACCCAGCAAAAGAATATTGGCCTCAGGCAGCACCATGCGAACGCTCAAGGCCTCTTCAAGCGTCGCCACAAAAAACCACCGCACACCACAGTCAAAGGCCTTCGTGGTCACCGCTGTAATACCATGCCCATAGGCGTTGGCCTTGACAACCATCACCACGTCTGAAGAAGGCGGTAAAGCCGCCTTCATTAATGCCAGGTTCTGGCACAGGAGATCCAGATCCAGCTCCACCCAGGCATGGCTGCGTCGTTTTACGTTTGAGCTCATCGTCATACAACCTGGGGTCCGCCCGGGGCCATTGGAGGTATCACCACACGATTCACCCGCAGCGGATACCGCAACTTAAGATCGCCATCAATCAGGATCTCAATCCAATAAACCCCTTCTTTATCGAACTTGAGATTCATGAAAAATTCAACATTGGTCACCGTAGACTCCGGATCATTCAACAGCACCCGGATTTCCTGCCCCTCGGCGACCACCACTCCATTATCAGGGCCAATGATACGGGTCTTTTCCGTAAAGGCCCCCTGCCCGCTGCACCAGCGATTGACAATGCAAACGCGCTGAAAAACGGCAGGGAATTGTGGCGTGCCAATGACATCAAAAAGCCCGATGAGGATGAATTTACCGGATCGTTCCTGGCGCACATCATCACATAAAACGCTCATTTGGAGATCGGGAGTCATCATGTTGCCGTTCCTTTAATTGAGCCACCCCACGCCTTCAGATGAGTCACGATAAAATCCACCACGGCCGCATGGGTCTCCCGTCCGTTCCCGGTTACCGCTAGCGGGGCACCAAAAGCAAACCGGATGGGCCGCTCGGGATACACATAACCGGCATCCTTGACCCATTTACCATTCGCCATGAAATCAGTTTTCAAGGCCAGGGGGATCACCGGTACACCCGCGCGGGCCGCCAGCTTTACCCCCAAGGTGTTAAAGCCGTCCACATCAAATTCAGCCGACCGGGTCGCCTGCGGGAAAATAACCACCGTTACCCCCTGACGAATCAATTCGGTGCCTTCGTTTAACACCCGTTTCAAGTCTTCACGCGGATTATCGCGGCTCACGGCAATATGCTTCACCGCGCACATGATCGGTCCAAAGGCAAAATGCGTGCGCAGACTTTGCTTCACCACAAACGCCACCTCTTTAAAGGGAAGAATGAAGCAGGGCAAAACCACAGTTTCCAAGGAGGCCATATGGTTACCAATGATCACCACCGGCCCGGGGGTTTTCGCCAAATGTTCCAACCCCTCCACCTCAATCCGCCCACCGAGAGCCTCCGTCACATACAGGGATTTCCAGGAGCGGTTGGCATAGCCGTCGGCATCAAACACGCCACGCTTAATCATGTTCCGGGCCACATAATAACTCCAAATAATCCGCGTGTGGAAACAGAGTGCCCGGATCCACTCGAAGGGGCCCAACCGCATCGGGACACCCGACCGGCGGGTGGTCACGTAATGCTGCGCCATTTTAATTTGACGATGAAATGCCTTGGATTGCTGGAGATTATACATGATCCTCCATTAACTCATAAGCCAACACGCTCACACCATACAACGCCGCCGTCTCCACTCTTAACACGCGGTTGCCATAACTGATGGGAATGGCCCCGGCCTGCTTGGCCAGCTCATATTCACGCGGCGAAAAATCGCCTTCAGGCCCGATTAACAAGCCGACTGAACCGATATGGCGTTCTCTCAACTCCTGCAAGCAGGACTTTAAAGGACGGCTCTCTGGCTCCAAGGAACCGATCAGCAAGGCATCCAATACCAGCTTCCGCCCCAGCACCGATACCAGCGTTGCGACAGGATGGACCTTCGTGATCCATGAAGTACGACACTGCTTGGCCGCCTCAAACGCAATCCGCTGCCACCGAGTCATACGATGATCAGCCCGCTCATCCTCGAGTCGGACCACGCCCCGATCCGTCATGACAGGATAAATGGTGCAAACCCCCAGTTCGGTCGCCTTCTGAATGATCAAATCCATCTTCTGGGATTTGGGTACGGCCTGAATCAGGGTGATGGCAATCCCCGCCCCCGCCTGCCGCTTCCGCTCCACGATCCATACCGTCACAATACCCGTGCTGCGCGCCGTGATCACGGCCGACGCCTCTCCGCCCTGGCCGTCACAAATCACTACGGATGCACCGATTTCCATCCGCAAAACGTCAGTTAAATGGTGCGAATCATCACGGGAAAGCGTGATCGTGTCACGCTCCCATGCATCCGGGGTAATAAAACAACGCGGGATCATCCTTCAACGCTCACTTATCCGGGGTGGGTTTGGCTTTAAAAAATTGCTCGGACCGTTCCTGCAGTTTACGAGTCATGGGATGATTTTCGTCAGCGCATAAATCGCTGTAATCCTTAAGTGCCTTTTTTTGTTTGGAACTGAGTTTAACCGGTACTTCCACAACGGCCCTGATATGCAAATCCCCCCGCCCATGCCCATCAAGGCTGGGCGCCCCCTTGCCGCTCAACCGGAACATATGCCCCGACTCCGTGCCCGCCTCCACATGCAGCGGAACAAATCCATCAAGGGTGGGGACATTTACTTCACCGCCCAATGCCGCAATATGCATGGGGATCGGCACCTCGCAAAGCAACTCAGCACCCTCCCGATGGAACAGATCATGTTCGCGGACATGGAGAATCACATAGAGATCGCCGGCAACACCCCCCCGCACGCCACCTTCGCCACGACCGGCCAGACGCAAACGGGATCCCGTCTCAACGCCTGCAGGAATGCGTAGGGTGAGGCGCTTTTTGTTTTTGACGCGGCCAGCCCCCTTGCAGTCACGACACGGCTTGGTAATCATCTTGCCACTGCCGGAACACACCGGACAGGTCTGGCGCACCTGGAAAAAGCCACTCGCCGAAATCACCGCACCCCGCCCGCCGCAATGACGGCATGTCTCTTCGGAGCTACCCGGTTCGCTTCCCATTCCGTTACACGCGGCACATTGCTCAGTCACCGGCAACGTAATGTCCTGTTGAGCCCCGAACATAGCCTCCTCGAAACCGATCTCCAAATCGAACCTGAGATCCGCCCCTTGTTGCGGGCCCGTTCGCGACGTCCGCCGACCGCCCCCCATCATATCTTCAAAAACACCGCCGCCATCCCCGAACAGGCTGCCAAATAAATCCTGTAAATCAGACACATGGGTAAAATCCCGTGAGAAGTTAAAACCATCCGGTCCAAAAGTGGATTTCAAACCTTCATGGCCATATTGGTCGTATTGACGCCGCTTTCCGGCATCACTCAAAATCTCATAGGCCTCACTGACTTCCTTGAACTTGGCCTCGGCAGCCTTGTCACCCTGATTCCGGTCAGGGTGATACTGCATCGCCATACGACGGTAAGCTTTTTTGACCTCATCGGCCGAGGCGGACCTTGCCACACCGAGCACTTCATAATAATCGCGCTTTACAGTCACACTTCAGCCCTCACATAAAAAATCTAATGTTTGAAAAAATATGGGATTTTCTTCCGCATAACAGGAAGCAAAAATCAAAAAAGCTCAGGAATGATCAATGAGCCTGATTTGCGGCGGCGGTCTGTTGCATCACCGTTCGCGCGAGATCTTCCTTCAAATAAACCAATACATCCTTAAATTTGACCATGTTATCCGGAGCCGCCTCGATCAGCGCCTCATGCGCCGTAATCATGGTCTGGGTCATCTGCTGCTTGTCAGCACCTGTCTGCAAGGACTTGCCATTACCGGGCATGGCGCTGGTGGAGGAGTCATTTGCATCAATGGTAACCAAATGATTAATCCCCAGCATTTTTATCAGAAAGGAATTTTTATCACTGATATTACGCAGTACAACTGCACCGTCTATTTTCTTAAGCTGGGTTGCCAGACCCGCCAATACCCCCATAAAGGTACTATCCATTCCCACACAATCCTGCATTTCAACAATGATACGCCGACAGCCCTTTTCACAGGCCATCATGCCAAACTGTTTGAGCGCGGGCCCGATTTTAAAGGTAGCTCGGCCGTGAACCCGAACAAATGCATCAGAGGCCTGAATCGCAACTTCTACGCTGTCACCCAATATTTCCATATGAACCCTTAATATAACTCTCGAAAGGCTAGCACCCGTCGCCTCTGCTGTCAACGGGGTGAAGCGATCACCAGAACAATTTCCCCCTTGATGGTTCTGCCCTGAAATGTGCGTTTCAACTCTGCAGCCGTCCCCCAAACCGTCTCCTCGAACTTTTTAGTGAGCTCCCGGCCTACAAACAGCTCGCGCTCGCACAGCGTCGCCTCAATTTCATCCAGCAACTTCATCAGGCGGAAAGGAGATTCGAAAACGGCCACCGGCACCGGACAGGTGGCAAATTCCAGAAGGAACTTCCGTAGTGCCCCACTCTTCCTGGGGGTAAACCCGGCAAATACAAAACCGGCACCTGGAAAGCCACATAGGGAAATCGCTGCGGTGACGGAGGACGGCCCGGGAACACAAATCACGGGGATCCCCGCCTTGCGGCAGGCAGCCACCATGCGCGAACCGGGATCCGACACCCCCGGCATCCCGGCATCGGACACCAGCGCCAACGATTCTCCGGCCCGCAAACGGGCCAGAATACCGTCCACCCGCGCGGCTTCATTGAATTTATGACAACTGAACGCGGGGGTTTTAATCCCAAACCGATCCAAAAGGATGCGCGTATGACGGGTGTCCTCGGCTAAAATACCATGAACCTGCTTCAAGGTCTCAATCGCCCGGGCCGATAAATCGTCCAGATTCCCAATTGGCGTTCCCACCACATAAAGTCCCTGCGCTATACTCATATTGATTTCACTCTGTTCTTGTCGTTTTCCAAGCCCTCATTACAATGCCATCCATTTCTAAGGGTTTCAGAAACGAAAGCAATGAGAATCTGTGTGGATATACAATCGGCCGTTTCGCAACGGGCCGGAGTGGGGCGTTACACGAGAAACCTCGTGGAACACCTGGCCCCCATCATGTCACCGGCCGATGATCTGGATCTCTTTTATTTCGACTTCCATCGCCGCGGTCTTGATTTCCCCTGCACGGGCGCCCATCAGAACCCCGTACGCTGGGTTCCTGGCAAATATGTCCAGCAAGCCTGGAAACGGCTCCAATGGCCGCCCTTCGACTGGTTTTCGGGAAAGGCTGACCTCTATCACTTCCCCAACTTCACGATTCCCCCGCTTACTCAGGGAAAAAAGATCGTCACCATCCATGACATGAGTTTTTTGCGTTACCCTGAATTTTCCGAGAAAAAAAATCTGGATTATTTATCAACCTTCATCCATGACACGGTCAGGCGCGCCGATGCCATTATCACGGTGTCTGAATTCAGCAGAAAAGAAACCTCTGAGTTGCTGGGGCTGGATCCCGCGCAAATATTCGCAACCCCGCTGGGGATCACCCCCGGCTGCACCCGCCCAACCGCCGAACAAATCTCGAAGACCCGGCGTCAACTCAAACTCGACCGCCCTTATCTCCTCAGCGTCGGCACCTTGGAACCGCGCAAAAACATTCCCTTCCTGATCGAAATGTTTGAACAGCTATCGGAATTCGATGGCGATCTCGTCATTGCCGGAATGAAAGGCTGGAAGGTGGAACCCATCCTTGAATGCATGAACTCCTCCTCGCGTAAAGACCGCATCCGCTATCTGGAGTTTGTCCCCGACGGTGATCTATTCTCACTCTATGCCGGTGCGGAACTTTATGTCATGACGTCCTTTTACGAAGGCTTCGGGCTGCCTCCCCTGGAAGCCATGGCCTGCGGCACCCCGGTCGTCTCCTCTACAGGCGGCTCACTTCCGGAAATGCTGACGGGATCCGCCTCGGTTTTAATCCCCGGCTTTGACGCCTCGGTCTGGGCAGGAACCGTCACCAACCTGCTCAATGATACAGACCGGCGCAATCAACTTGCGAAACACGCACCGGCACATGCCGCCCGCTTTTCTTGGCGGGATACCGCCCTTAAAACACTGGATGTTTACCGGAAGGTTTTGTCATGAAGATCGCGCTCGACGCCCGCTGGATATTTAACGAGATCTCAGGTATTGGGGCCCACACCCGGGAGCTGATTCGCCATATTGCCCGTGAGGATCATTTAAACTCCTATCTGCTGATATTCTCCGACCGGGCTTTGGCCGAACGAACCTGGATTGAGGCCGAACTGGCGGACAAACCGAATTTCCGCCCCGATATCGTCCCCTGGAGCGTCTTCTCCCCGCACAGTCAGCTCCTGCTTCCGTCACGCCTCGCCCGCAACGGTATTGAAGTTTACCACTCCACCAACTACATGATTCCCCTCGCTTGCTTCCCACGCGGGCAAGTTGGCAAAATCCGCTGCATCGCCACCATTCACGACCTGATCCCTTTGCTCTTTCCCTCGGCCACCCCGCGCGCCCTGAAAACCCGGCTATTCCCAATCTATCGTCGCCTGATGCTTGAAATCGGGGCCCGCGCCGACCGGATCATCGCGGTCAGTGAAGCCTCGCGCTCCGATATCGTAAAACATCTCAATATCCCGCCGGAGCGCCACGATTCCGTCAAAGTGATCTACAATGGAGTCTCGCCAATCTTCGTCCCCCGCCCTGCTTCGGAGGCTGTACACGATGACCCCACAAGGCCCCGCACGGTGCTTTATGTCGGACGGAGTGATCCCTATAAAAACTTACCCCTCCTGATTGAGTCCTTCTCGGAAGCTCGCCAAAAGGCGCCCTTCCCAATCCAACTCAAGATCCTTGGTCCGCCCGACCCCAGATACCCGGAAGCCGGACAACGTGTCAAAGCGCTGGGTATGGAAGCCGCCATCTCCTGGGTGGGGTATCAAACCAGTTCAGCCCTAGTGAAGGCCTATCAGAGTGCCGATGTCGTGGTGTTGCCCTCCCGCTACGAAGGCTTTGGCCTGCCGGTAGTCGAGGCCATGGCCTGTGGCGCACCGATGTTATGCAGTGATATTCCGGTCTTCAAAGAGATCGGCGGGCAGGCCGCTTTCTATACCCCGCTCGACAATGGCCCCGAACTGGCAAACGGGATCCTGCGTGTTCTGACCGATCACGAACTCCGCCGCAATATGATTCAATTCGGCTTTGAGCAGGCCCGACAGTTCACCTGGACCGCAGCCGCCCGACAAACCATTGCCCTTTATCACGAATTGATTCAGTTATGAGCCACACATTCCCTGCATCCTGGAAAAATTTACGCGTGGTTCTCTGCCATGACTGGCTTACCGGAATGCGCGGAGGCGAACGCGTCCTTGAGGTTCTCTGCGAGGGCTTCCCTGAAGCCCCCATCTTCACCCTCATCCGTAATCGCAGCGCCATCTCCGATACCATTAACCGCCACCCCATCCACACCTCCTGGCTTCAGGCCATCCCGTCCATCGGAAAACGATATCGCTATTTCCTGCCCTTTTTCCCATCAGCGATTGAACAGTTCAAGGTTCCCACGGCCGACCTGGTCATCAGTACCAGCCACTGCGTCGCCAAGGGCCTGCGTTCCGAAGCACCCCAGCTCTGTTACTGCTTTACCCCCATGCGCTATGCCTGGTTGTTCCACGATGAATACCTTAAGGGAAACCCGTTGAAAAAATTGCTGGCACGGCCCCTCCTGGCATGGCTGCGCCGCTGGGACCGCCATGCCTCAAAACGGGTTACCCGGTTCGTGGGCATCAGCCAGCATATTGAGGACCGGATCAACCGCTTTTATGGCCGTGAGGCGGACGTCCTGTATCCGCCCGTGGATCTTGACCGCTGGACGCCGGATTACCAACCTGCTGGCGATTTTGATCTGATCGCATCGGCCCTGGTTCCTTATAAAAAAATTGATCTGGCCGTAACGGCCTACAACCGAACAGGACGGCGCCTTAAAATTGTCGGGACAGGCACCGAATTTGAATCGCTCAAGGCCATGGCGGGACCCACTATTGAACTTCTGGGCCGGCAAACGGATGATGAATTACTGGGACTCTATCGCCGGTGCCGGATGTTTATCTTCCCGGGCGAAGAAGACTTCGGCATTGCCCCACTCGAAGCACAGGCCTGCGGTCGCCCTGTGGTGGCCTTTGGTCGCGGCGGAGCCTTGGAGACAGTCAAAGCGGGCGTATCCGGACTCTTTTTCGACCAGCAAACTCCTGAAGCCCTTATCGCAGCTATCGAAACTTGTGCCGGCAAGACCTGGGATCCTCGCCTCATCCGGGCCCATGCTGAAACCTTCAGCATCCAGGCTTTTATTGATGGCCTCGACGCCTTGATCAAAAAGACCATCAGGGTGGCTCTCCCATGATTCAAACCCTGGCAGTGGCCAATTATCGTTTCAAAAAGGGCTTCCGCCCAATTACCACCAGGCACCCATGTCTATTATTTCAATATTATCAACGAACAGAATCTTGTGGTCAGTAGCGAACATGAGGAGCTGCCCACCCCTTAGCCGCATGTGTAGCATCATGTTGACGGGCGACGAGGGATGATGCGAGACTAAGGCAAATGAAAGAACCTATAACCTATGCTTGACCTCCCGATCATCACCTTCCATATCACAGAAACTCAAGCCGACCTCGCGTCCACCGCTGAATTGTTTCTCGATGGAAAATATGAAGTCATCTCCCGTTCCGGCCTGAGCCGTACCGAGGCTCATCTTATCGAAGCCATCCCCCTGCTCCCGACCAAGCCGCAACGGCTCCTGGTTCTCGGCAATCGTACCGGGGCCATTGCCATGATGGCCACACACTTTCACCACGGACTTGAAGCGGTCGTCTCCTCGCTTGATCTGTTTCACCACCATGCCGTTGAACGGAATCTTCTCCGGAATCCGGCGTCCGGGGTGACCTCCCGGTGCGAGCCTTACATCCCGGAGCGGAATTGTTTTGATGCCGTCTGCCTTCAGATCTCAAAAGGCACCACGTCCAACGAACTGATTCTGGATCTTCTGCAGCAAAGCCATCTGGCCCTTAAAACGGGTGGACGATGCTTTGTTTCGATTGAAGAAGAGGCGCCCTGGGTTGCCGAACACGTCAAAAAGTTTTTCAGCAACTGCTCCATCCGCGGCCAGAAAAAAGGATCCACTCTTCTTATGGCCCAAAAGAAACATGAGTTAAAAGCACTCAAGGTCTATCAGGCCGAATTCACCATGACCATTCCCAATGGATTACCCGTCACGCTCACCACGCTCCCGGGAGTCTTCGCCCACCGCCGGGTGGACCCGGGTGCCCAGGCGCTCGCTGAAGTAGCCATAAGTCAGCCCGGGGATGTCATTCTGGACATGGGGTGCGGGTGCGGCAGCATTGGGATCTCGCTGGCAAAAAACCAGCCGACTGCAAGTGTTTGTTTTGTGGACGCCCATTCACGTGCCACCGCCATTACCCAGCAAAACGCCTTTAACAATGGGCTCATAAATTACACCGTAGTACTCAGCGACCAGGGGATCCCGCCCCCGCCCCGCTTTACGTTATTTGTGGGCAACCCGCCCTACTACTCCCATGACCGCATCACGGATTTTTTCATTCGTACGGCCTTTGAGACCTTGTTACCGGAGGGGCGCGCTTATAGCGTTGCCAAAAATGCAGCCCATCATCTGGATTATATGAAGGAACTCTTCGGGAATGCAGAAATGATCCATCGCCGCGGGTATCAAATCGTAAAATCGGTGAAATCCTGAACTGCCGGCCGGGATGCGCAGCCTGTTGCGTGGAAATCTCCATTTCCTCGTCTATTCCCGGATTACCAGACGGTAAACCGGCTGGGCTACGATGCCTTCAATTAACCATAGACGGTCTTTGTAAGCTTTTTGGCCAGCCCAGTCGCCCCGCGATATGCGTCCGGCTAAAACCATCAGAAGAGATGTGCGGACAGACCAAACTCCACGCCTATCACTATCTTGCGGCGCTTGAGCAGGCTACTATGCCGACACGAAGCGCACAGGCAACCACGCATATCGGCCATCAATAGCATTTTCGGGACGCCACAGATCACATCTTGGGGATAGAAATAAAGGCACCCGGTAAGAGTGAGCTGTCTATTGAATGGCTCCGGCGACAGGACTCGAACCTGTAACATTCTGGTTAACAGCCAGACGCTCTACCATTGAGCTACGCCGGAATAATCAAAGAGCGGTACACTCTAGCGTTTGACAGTAAATTGTCAAGTGACCAATCTTTAAAAAAATCATTTTTACCGCCGACCATTTCTCCTGACAAAACGTTCATTGTGACCTCCTTTTCAAATTCCATACGATATGATATTTTGACAGGATGTTTGTGACACTTACTCTTAATCCGGCAATTGATCATTCTCTTTCGGTTTCCGGCGCGCTCACACTTAATGCCGTGCATACCGTTATGGCGGAAGCCAACACCCCCGGGGGCAAGGGAGTCAATGTGGCCAAAATGCTCGCCGCCAACGGCCTGCCGGTAACGGCGGCCGGTTTGCTGGGTGAAGATCGCATCGACTTCTATAAAACCGCCCTCACCCCTGCCGGCATTACGTGTAAATTTCTCACCCTGCCCTACCCCACGCGGGTCAACCTCATGATCTCCGATGAACTTGGCCACGAACAGAAATTCAACTGCCCGGGTTTTCCCGACCTGTCCTTTGACGAACCCACCTTGCGTACTTATGTACAATCTCTGACAACACCGGAAGACGTTGTCATCATGAGTGGATCCTTACCGGCCCAATTCCCTCCAGATACTTACGCCCATCTGATCCGTCTATTCCGGTCTGCAGGGTGTCCTACAGTCCTTGACACCTCGGGCCCGGCACTGGCTGCTGCTCTGGCGGAAAAACCGGATGTGATCAAGCCTAACCGTCAAGAACTGGAAACCGTACTCCACGAAGCCCTGGAGACGAAAGCGGCGCTGCAAAATGCACTCCGCAAGCTCATGGGCAGCCATGAAACCATCGTTGTTTCCGACGGAGCACAGGGAGCCTGGTTCGCGGGACGGGGCCACATCTGGTTTGCCGCATCCCCGGTCGTGTCATGTATCGATACCACAGGCGCCGGTGATGCTTTGCTCGGCCAATTCTGTGCAGACTATTTCCCGAGTCGAATCATGACGCCTGAAATCATGGCGCGGGCGGTGGCCGCAGGAGCCGCTTCGGTAGAACACTATGGCACACCGTTCCTCTCCCGTGACCGTATCATCGAACTTTCACTCCAGATACAACCAGAAAGATGCAAAGATATCTCATGAATAAAATTCAGTTAGCAGTGGGCAGCAAGCAGTAGGCAGTTTACAGTAAGCAGTTTGCAGCAAGCAGAATTCTCAATGACGACTGCTTACTGCCAACTGCCTACTGCTCACTGCTCACTGGCCACTGGCTCCTCACACGTAGATCATTTTATGAGTCATGCCACCATCCACCACCATATTACTGCCTGTGATGAATCCGCTTTGGGCAGAAGCGAGATACGCGGCAAGGCTGGAAATGTCCTCGGGTTGGCCAACCCGCCCCACCCAATGCTGCTTCTTATCGGCCTCACTATGGACAGGTGTGGTCCGTTCTTTCGCCTTACGCCAGGCCCCTGTTTCAATCCAGCCGGGACTAATGCAATTCACGCGGACATCCGGTGCAAGACTCGCGGCCAGCGCATGGGTCAACGCCATGATGCCACCCTTACTTGCAGAATAGGCTTCCGTATTGGGTTCTGACATCAACGCGCGGGTGGAGGCAATGTTAATGATGGCACCATGTCTCTGGCGCAGGGAAGGCGCAAAATGTTTAGCGCAAAGGAACGGGCCCGTTAAGTTAACCCCGATTACACGATCCCAATCGGTCAGGCTGAGCTCTGTCACAGGCTCATTACACCCAATCGCGGCATTATTGATCAGCACGTTCACCCCATTGAAAGCCGCCAGTGTGTCAGCCACAAGGCGCACGACATCAGGTTCGGACGCGACATTGGCTTTGACAAAACGAATGGCACCTAGCCCGGTATACTCAGCTTCCGTTTCACGGCCGGCTTCCTCATCGACATCGGCAATCACCACCGCAAAGCCGTCCAACAGGAAGCGGTGGGCCAAGGCCTTGCCAATCCCTTGCGCCCCGCCGGTCATGACTGCCACGTGTTTACGCATTCATCAGCCCTCCTCTTCCATGTATGAATTACGAAGTATGAGTTAGGCCTCAAATCGTCCTACCATCCGAGCACAACTCGATCGTGACTGGGCCGTCGTTGATGATCTCGACACTCATGTTGGCGCGGAATATACCGGTCGCCACTTTGTCCGGCCCGAGAATACGGCGGAGTTGGTTGACATAGACCTCGTAAAGGCGTTCGGCTTCGGCAGGAGCGGCAGCATTGATAAAGCTGGGACGGTTTCCCTTGCGGGTATCAGCGTAAAGTGTGAACTGCGAAACGACCAAAACGGTTCCATCTACATCAGACAATGCAAGATTCATCCTATCCTCGGCATCGGTAAAAATGCGAAGTCCTGCGGTCTTTTCTGCCAGGAAGATGGCATCAGTATCAGTATCCTGTAACCGGACGCCCAAAAGAATGGCATAGCCTTTCCCGATGGCCCCGGTTTCCTTCCCCTCCACCGTCACCCTTGCCCGGCTCACTCTCTGGATCAAAGCCTTCATATCGTTAAATCGCCTGATTTACCGTAGGGCCGTCGCAAGCGACGGCCCTACATTCCAACTAATCAGCCCTCTCTTATATCGGCGGCCACATCTTTTCGTAAGGCGGCTTTGACCTTGTCGTGGAAAGCGTTGGCTACTTCATCGGTCAGGGTCTTGTCCATGGAGCGATAGGTCAGCGAATAGGCCAGACTCTTCCGTCCTTTCCCCAGGTTCTCACCGCGATAGACATCGAAAAGCTGGATGTCGACTAACTCCGGCGGGGCGGCCGTCCAGATAGATTTCAGTATCGCCTCATGCGAGATACCATCTTCCACCACCATGGCCACATCACGATCGACGCCGGGGAATGAACCGATTCCATGAGATACCGGAACCCGCAGCACATCCTTGAGCAGCGGCGCCACCTCAAGCTCAAGCACTGCGACAGGATCCGCCATACGCCACTCATTGCGCAAGCGTTCACTGACCAGGCCCATCACACCGACATTGACTCCCGCCAGCCACACCGAGACCGCACGGCCTTCTTCAAAGCAAGGACTCGATAAGGGCTTCAATTCGATATCCAGACGGCACAGCCCGCCACGGGCGACTGCCGCCACATGTTGCGCCCGGCCAAGTGACTCGAGAATCCCCTTGATCCACTGGAACATCTCCTCATCCTTCACCGGCTGCGACTTCAGAATCCCTGCCCGACCGACCGGCCCCATCAGCCCGATGCAAATGCGGTCCGACTCGGCATTCTTGCCATCGGCATCCTTAAAGAACACGCGGCCCATTTCAAATAATGACGCTTCCCGAGCCTGGCGTGCCCGGTTTTTACCCAGTGTCTCGATCATCTGCGGGATGAACGAATCCCTCAGAATCGTATGATCTGCACTGATCGGGTTCGGCAATACAACCCGCTTCGCCGCGTCCCCATAGTCCACCAGATCCAGCAACTTCTCAGACAGGAAGCTGTAGTTCATGGTTTCGGCAAGCCCCAACCCGACCAGATTCTCACGCAGTGCTAAAACCGCACGGGTCGGTTTGTCGTCGACTCCCGGCACAATCTTCGCCACTGGTGAAGGTGAGGGAATTTTATCCAGCCCATTGATACGGGCGACTTCCTCAATGAGATCCGCCTCCTGCAACACATCCACCCTGAAAGCGGGTACATCAACCACACAACGGACCGCGTCGTTCGACACGATACCAAACCCAAGAGAGGTGAAAATCGACATCACTTTCTCATTGGTGATCTCAATTCCAAGCAAGTCCCGGACACGAGCAAACCGGAGCGTCACCTGTCCATGCGCCGTCTTGGTCGGGTATACATCTATTACCCCCTTGGCTGCCACCCCACCGGCCAGTTCACACATCAACTGAACTGCCCGGCGACTGACCCACTCCACGTTTTCGACATCCACGCCGCGTTCAAAGCGGTAGGATGACTCGGACGAGAGCCCCATTTTCTTGGAGGTCTTGCGAACATCAGACGGCTTGAAATAGGCGCTCTCCAGCAACACCGTTTTGGTAACGTCGCGAATCTCACTCCCCGCCCCGCCCATCACGCCGGCTACTGCCACAGGACGCCGCACATCGGCAATCAACAGCATCTCAGAAGTAAGCTCACGGGCCGCCCCATCAAGAGTGCTCATAGCCTCATCAACCCTGGCGCGCCGCACCACAATCTTATGGCCTTCCAATAATTCGTAATCAAAGGCATGCAGAGGCTGACCGGACTCCAACATGACATAGTTGGTGATATCAACGACATTGTTAATGGGGCGAATCCCCGCCGCGGACAACCGACTCTGAAGCCATTGCGGACTTGGCGCGATCGTGATCCCCTGCACCACCCGACCGGTGTAACGTGGACATCCTACGGCATCCTCGATCGTCACACTAGCTAAACTCTCGACAGACGTGCCGGACTCCTTCATCACCGGAGCGGGAATCTTCAAGGGCTTTCCCAACAAGGTTGCTACCTCACGAGCCATCCCGATCATGCTGAGGCAATCGGGGCGGTTGGGCGTCACTTCGAGTTCCAATACCGTCTCGGGCGGACCCACGATCTCGGAGAAAGGCGTCCCCGTTATGACATCGGCAGGCAGGATCATCAAGCCGTTGTGATCCTCAGAAAGGCCCAATTCGTCAGCGGCGCAAAGCATACCGAACGATTCGATGCCACGCACCTTGGCCTTTTTGATCTTTAAACCATTCGGCAAGGTAGTCCCGATCGTTGCCAGTGGCACCTTGATCCCGGCGGCCACATTAGGTGCCCCACAGACCACCGTCAGCGTGCTCGTTCCGTCATTCACTTGACAGACGGTCAGGCGGTCGGCATTCGGATGCCGCTCAACACTGAGCACCTCGCCCACTATCAGGCCCGTAAAATCACCACCAATGGTCTTGATCCCCTCGACTTCGGTTCCGGAGAACGTCAGCAGGGAGGCCAGTTCCTTGGGGGTCAGTTCAAAATCCACATATTCTTTTAACCAGCTCAATGGAAGTTTCATGGTCGTATTCCTCAGGAAAATTGGGACAAGAATCGCACATCGTTATCATACAGCAGTCGGATATCCTCGATACCGAACTTGATCATGGCAATGCGTTCAACGCCCATGCCGAAGGCATAACCTGTAACCGACTCGGGGTCATAGCCCACGATGTTAAAGACTTTGGGGTTGACCATGCCAGCACCGGAGATTTCTATCCAGCCACTATTTTTACAGACCCGGCAGCCCTGGCCGCCACAGACATGACAGGAAAAATCATATTCCACACTGGGCTCGGTAAAGGGGAAGAAATGAGGACGGAACCGCACTTTGACATTCGGCCCCATCATCTGGTTGGCAAAGAAGGTGATATCCCCCTTCAGATCCGCCATCGAGACTTTACGATCCACATACAGGCCTTCGATCTGATGGAAGTTCGCGCTATGAGTGGCGTCGGTGGTATCACGCCGGTAACAGCGACCAGGCGCAATAATGCGAATCGGAGGCTTGCAACTTTCCATCACGCGAATCTGAACCGGCGAGGTCTGTGTCCGCAGCAAGGTCTTCTTATCCAGCCAGAATGTATCCTGCGTGTCGCGGGACGGGTGGTCAGCAGGCGTGTTCAGGGCATCAAAGTTATGGTATTCGGTCTCCATATCGGGCCCATCCGCCACTGTGAACCCGAGCATACTGAAAATCCGGATGGCTTCCTCGATCACCTGAGTAACGGGATGGCGAGAGCCAAGGGTTTTCCAGGCGCCGGGTAAGGTGACATCAAATTGTTTCTGGTCGGCCGCTTTTGAGGCCGCACCGAGGGCGGCCTTCACTTCATCCAGTGCCAGCCCCAATTCCTGCTTAAGTTCATTGGCGCGACGCCCTACTTCCGGTCGATCATCAGGTGCGACGGTCTTGAGTCCCTCCATAATTGCAGGCAGCAAGCCCTTCCGTCCCAGGTATTTAATCCGGACAGCATCAATTTCATTCAAGGAGGCAGCCGCCTTGACTTCCGCCAGACTCTGCTCCTTCAGCGCAACAATATCCTGTGCATTCATAAATAGCCCCGTTTTCCAAAACTCCCATCCAACGCCATAAAGGCCAAGTAAACTACAGAAACACTGATTGGGTGTCGAGAATGTCTTCGTATGTGTTTTCAGGGGTTGGAATAAAGGCCTTTTGAGTAACTTCCTAAAATTTGTTATTCGCCCGGCGTCAAAGACAGGTTACTTTGGACTCTCAACTTTTCCGGACTTTGCTATAGTTTCCCCCCGCATGAATCTATTGAGACAACTTCACGAACATCTTCAAAAGAAACGAGCCTACTCGGGTGCCTTAAATGCCCTGCGTTTTCTTGGGCCCGGCATGCTGGTGACTGTCGGGTTCATTGACCCGGGGAACTGGGCAACCAATGTCGCAGCGGGTGCCCAGTTCGGATATACCTTACTTTGGGTGATCACCATCAGCACAGCGATGCTGATACTGCTCCAGCATAATGCGGCCCATCTCGGAATTGTCACGGGCTCCTGCCTCGCGGAGTCGGCTACCCAGCATCTGCCTGGCTGGCTTTCACGCCCGCTACTGGGTTCGGCCGTCATTGCCGCCATAGCCACTGCATTTGCAGAAATTCTGGGCGGTGCGATTGCGCTTCAGATGCTGTTCCAGCTTCCACTGAGAATTGGAGCCGCCCTGACCACTGTTGTTTCGCTCGGTCTCCTCCTCTGGAACTCCTACCGGCGGTTGGAGAAACTCATTATCGGCTTTGTCTCCCTGATAGGTCTCGCGTTTATCGCTGAAATGTTCCTGATAGACACAAACTGGGTCACGGCCGCCAAAGGCTGGGTAACCCCCGCGCTCCCCACCGGCTCGATCTTGATTGTCATGGGCGTACTTGGGGCGGTCGTTATGCCTCACAACCTGTTTCTTCACTCCGAAGTCATTCAGAGCCGGCAATGGAATATCCAAGGGGAAAGCGCCATTGCCAATCATCTGAAGTATGAGTGGCTCGACACCCTGTTTTCCATGATTATCGGGTGGATGATCAATAGTGCGATGATTCTGCTGGCCGCTGCCACCTTCTTTAGAGCGGGCGTCCCTGTCACATCATTGGAACAGGCTCAAGATATGTTGCGGCCGATTCTGGGTGGAAATGGCCCCTTGGCCGCCACGCTCTTCGCCGTTGCGCTCCTCTGTGCAGGCTTGACCGCCAGTGTAACCGCAGGGATGGCCGGTAGCTCCATCTATGCGGGAATGTTCAACAAGCATTACGATATCCATACCCGGACATCAAAACTCGGGGTGGCCATCACATTAGGCGCTGCCTTTTTAGCTATCCTGTTTGTCACGAACAGTTTCAAAGCATTGATTCTTTCTCAAGTCCTGCTAAGCATCCAACTGCCGTTCACCATTATGCTGCAGGTCTACCTGACCTCATCTCCAAAGGTCATGGGCACTCACGCCAATACTCCGCGCGGCAAGATCCTGCTCTGGGCCATCGCCATTATCGTCATTGTGCTCAATCTGATTCTGCTCCGCAATACCTTCATGCCGTAAGGTTAAAACTGCGTTCGACCGCCTTGATGGCATCAATCGCCGAGCTCGTTATCCCCCCCGCGTAGCCAGCCCCTTCACCTATCGGGAAAAGGTTTTTAACATTCACTGACTCACGCGTTTCGCCTCGGACGATTCTCACAGGCGAGGACGTTCTTGTTTCCGAGGCTAGCAGGATCGCATGTTCTGAAACAAATAAGGGATACTCTTCCTTCCACGCGGCAAAGGCATTCATAAGTTCATCGCATATGAATTGTGGAAAGATTCCATTTAGAACAACAGAGGCAGTTCCCATCTTAAAGGAATTCGGATTTAATCCGGAAGAGGCTCGGCCACTTAAAAAATCCACGAGATTCTGAGCAGGCGCCTTCCAGCCTCCCCCAGCTACTTCAAAGGCCTTTCTCTCAATCGCCTTCTGGAAATCAATGCCTGCCAATGGATCTGACGATTGATAATCCGCAGTATGGCAACTCACAACAAGCGCCGAATTTGAGAACGCAGACGTCCGCGCGGAGTAACTCATGCCGTTAAGAACCATTAACCCGTTCTCTGACGATGCATTCACAATCTCCCCGCCCGGACACATACAGAAGGTATATACGCCTCTTCCGGTCCTTTTATTGGTATTGTTGAAAGAATACGTTGCCGCTCCCACGCAGGACGGATCCTGCCCTTTTCCTCCATATCGTATATGATTGATCAACTCAACAGGATGTTCAATCCGCACGCCGATAGAAATGGGTTTCTGCTCCAGAGCCACGCCTCTCTTTTGGAGTAACTCAAAAGTGTCGCGCGCAGAATGTCCCACCGCCAGATAGACTTTTGACGCACGATATTCCTTCTCCCCATTGATCACGACACCGGAGACTTCGCCGTCAGAAACAAGCAGATCGGTCATTCTTGAGGAATAATGAATCTCCCCGCCCCGATCGAGAACAGAGGCCCTGATTTTGCGGACAATTCCACACAATACGTCAGTTCCCAGATGTGGCTTGCGGACATGCCCGATTTCCTCCGGAGCACCGAACTTGATAAACGTATCCAAGACCTTGTTGGCATGGACTGAATTGTTGATCCTCGAAAACAGTTTTCCATCCGAGTAGGAACCGGCGCCACCTTCACCAAACTGGATATTGGATTCAGGATCCAATGTCCTTTCCCTGATAAATCGTTGAACATCAATATCCCGCTCTTCGATCTTCTTGCCCCTCTCGAAGATGAGCGGCTTGATCCCATGATCAAGAAGCTCGAGGGCCGCAAACATGCCTGCGGGGCCAAACCCTATTATGATAACATCCAATGCAGACCTCGTTCTCATGATGATAAATCCTTGCGGGATACTAGGCATGCCCCATTCACAAAGTCACGGCGATTGTTCTTGAATCCCGAAGCGGAAACAATCACCGTGAATACATTGCCTTGTCCATAAAACCTATTGGAATGCCCACTATTGAAATTTCGTAAAATATACCTCGAAATCACAAACGCCTGTAACCTTGTATGTGAATTCTGTCCCGGCACCACGCGACCAATCGAACACATCGACCTAGGCCGTGCGGAGCGGTATATCGCTACACTGGCGCCACTTTCAGGGATCCTGCACCTCCACATCATGGGGGAACCGCTCCATCACCCTGAATTCAGTTCTATTCTAACCCTTTGCGCTGCACACGGAGCCAAAGTGAACCTTGTGACCAACGGCACACTCCTTTCCCATCACACGGCACTCCTTCTCAATTCTCCCGCCATACAACAAATCAGTATCTCGCTCCATAGTCTTGAAGCAAATGCCGGCCAGAACGTCGAGCCCTATACCTCCCGAATCATCGAGTTCATTTTCGCTCAAAAAATACACCCGAACATCAGCCTACGCCTCTGGAACCGCGAACATAGCCTGAATTCCCCAGCAACCCAGTTCTTTTTAACCGCGCTCTGCACCTCAGGGCATTTCAATGGAACACCCGACCAAATGATCCGAACGCTACAGGCCAAAGGGGCACTACGAATCAGCGACTACCTTTTCATTAATACCGCAGAACGATTTGAATGGCCGAACCTCGAGGCGCCTGATCTTGGGGAATCCGGCCGATGCCCGGGCTTAAACGATCAGTTGGCGGTGCTCGTTGATGGCACCGTGGTCCCCTGCTGCCTCGACCGGAATGGCGTTACGGCCCTGGGCAATTTGGAAGAACAAACACTCGCAGAGATACTTGCCGCTCCAAGGGCCCAAACGATGAGGGATGGTTTTGGGCGGGGTCACATCACAGAACCGCTCTGCCGCCGATGTACTTATCGGCTGCGGTTTGATAAGAAGTGACGCTATATTTTGACGCCCTGTCCACGCGGCTCAGACAAGCTTCGCCCTCCAGTAGAATGATCTTTATCTTCTAGATATTTTTTTTGGAGTCTGAGCCGCGTGATGATGGTGTGCCATAAGGGTTCTTAAATCGTCATCCGGCTATTAGGGCGTTGTGGCCCAAATATATTTTGCCTGCCATGAGAAGTTTGATATAACTAAGCGTTTATGGAACAACGAAATTCGTTCACATTTGAGTTGTCTGAAATCCAGCAGGCGGCCCTGATTATGCTCCTCGAAGGGGGGAACTATAAGCGGGCAACCGTGCCCTATTCCACTATTGCCGTTGACGGCGATCATTGCAGGATTGTTCTCTATACCTCAGGCAAAGTCTGTGTACAGGGCAAGGGAGCGCAGGATTTCGTCACCTTTACTCTCGAACCGCTGGTTCTGATGTCCGCCCAAGTTGGCTATGAAGACGTGCTTAACCCCGAGGCCCTGGCCCCACATATCGGTGTAGATGAAAGCGGAAAAGGCGATTTTTTCGGCCCCATGGTCATTGCCAGCGCCTACACTGATCAACCGATCATTGAAAAGATGCGTGAACTGGGGGTCAAAGACAGCAAGAAAATCTCCACCGACAAGCGTATTCTTGAACTCGCCCGCGAAATCCGGAAACTTCTGGGGGATCGCTTTACGCTGATCCATATCGGCCCGGGCAAATACAATCAACTGTACGCCAAAATGCGGAGCGTCAACGCCATGCTAGCCTGGGGACATGCCCGCGCCATCGAAAACATGCTGGAAAAAATCCCCACTTGTCCGCGCGCGATCTCAGATCAGTTCGGCAGCAAAGAGCAGGTAAAGCGCGCTTTGATGAATAAGGGCAAAAAAATTGAACTGGTCCAAATGCACCGCGCTGAAGCGGATCTGGCCGTGGCCGCCGCCTCTATCTTGGCACGGGAAGCTTTTGTCCTTGGAATTCAACGACTGGGCGAACAGTACGGCGTCAAACTTCCCAAAGGAGCCTCCGAGATGGTTCAAATGGCCGCCGTGGAACTGATCAAAAAGCATTCCCCGAAGGTTTTACTAGATACGGCCAAATGCCATTTCAAAACCACCGAGTCCGTTCTGGCACGTGTTCACGAGACCCGCGCCGTGCTGGGCCCGGATGGCGCAGTTCAATCAAAGCCTTATAGCCGATTTCCGAAGAAGTCAGGCGCCAAAAGCCAGGAGTCAGAATGACGAAACCCGCCTCCAAACCTGATTTTCCCCTCCTTTATGTTGCCCGTCTGGAAACCTCCAGCCGGCTTGCAGAGCTCTACGATGACTATTCTGTCGAAGGGGGCGATGATCAATGCACGGCCTGGTTTGACGCTGACCGCGATCTGGCCATCATTGAGTATTTTTGTGCCACCAAGGCAGAGGCTGAACATCGCCTCGCGGCGATGGCGGCCGTTCTGGCCCCCCACCAGGGACAGGATGCCCTGAAAAGTGTCATCCGCGAACTTCCCGTTGAAGATTGGGCTGAAGCCTGGAAGAAATTTTTCCACACCGAAAAAGTTTCAGACCGGATCTGGATCAAGCCATCATGGGAAACCTGTCCCGCACACCCCGACGACATCGTGGTTGAAATTGATCCCGGCATGAGCTTTGGTACCGGACAACATGGCACCACTCGTGGTTGCTTGGAAATGATTGACCAGCTGGCCGTAACACACTCCGGTGCTACCTTCGCCGACCTGGGCTGCGGTTCGGGAATCCTCACCATTGCTGCCGCCAAATTGGGGTATTCCCGGCTGATCGCACTGGACAATGATCCCCTTGCCGTTCGAATCGCACGTGAGAATGCAGAACTGAATGGCGTGGCCGACCAAATCAGGTTCATGACGGGGGATGTCTCGGAAGCGGGACTTGAAGGTGCTTGCGACATTGTCGTCGCCAATATTCTGGCCACGGTGTTGATTGCCAACGCACAAGTGCTCGTAACCTTTATGGCCCCCATCCCCCAAGCTTGCATCATTCTGTCCGGTATTCTCAATCCCCAGGCTGCCGATGTCCAAGCCGCCTTTGAGGCACAATACCTGAGTGTCGTCGAGAGCATTCAACGTGGCGAATGGACCACCCTCTGTATGAAAAAACGGGATACAGTCCATCTCATATGACCCGAGCTCCCATCACACACAAAATCCTGATCAACTGGGCGGGCCAACGCGTCTTCCAGGATGCCAAGGCTTTGGTTGAGCGGGGCCTGGTTCAGGATGTAGCTTATGAAGAACCCTTCGTCACCGGCACCGTTCTCTGGAGCAACCGGCCTCTAAAAACCTCGGTACGTATCCTGCAAGATGGGTCTGCCCAGAATCACTGCCCTTGTCGGGATAGCAAGGAGCGGGGCATCATCTGTGCCCATGTGGTCGCCTTATGTCTGGAATTGATCCGCCGCGCCAATAATCCGGAGATGGAGGCGAAGCGGCAGGAAGAACTCCGCCGTGCCGAGCGTATCGCCAAATTTAATGAAGCAGCCTATGTCAAGCGCACCCGCAATGGCACCCCCGGAAGTACGGACGCACATATCCGGCTAACCCTCAAGAGTGGCTGGCGTCGTGAAGTTTTGAATCATCGGATCCCGATCCGCTGTGATGCCCTGATCAAGGATCAGGTCATTCCTCTCAGCAATGTCCCCCCGACCACGAGTCTGGGTCTTAATCAAAAGGATGAATCCGTCCTTTTCGTACTGGAAGATATCTGCGAGGGACCCGCCCAAAGCGAGATCGATCTCAAACCGCAGGACTTCGTCTCCTTATTGCAATTATTGCAAGGGCTTCAGATTGAGGAAGAACAGAACCCCCTGCCCATAACCGTCACCGCCACGAAACTCACCTCATTCCTGCATCTTGATCTCGACCGCGATAATGGGGAACTGATCTTGATGATTCACACTGAGATCCCGTTCCGCCAAGCCACCGAAATCCCGCTGTACGTGGTAGCCGGTCGGCATGGCTGGGTATTCGGGGCCAATCATTTCTGGCCTTTAGAACAGATTTTACCAGACCCGATCCGCTCCATTTACGTTGAACCCGTCATCATTCCCCGAACCTCTGTCCCCCGCTTCATGCAGGCAGAACTGCCGATGCTGGCAGGATTCATGAGGGTGGAAAGCGATCTGTCCCTGGAACTATTCCCCATCGAGCCAGCCCAACCCAAATTCAGATTCGTCATCAAGGGAAGTCCGGCCTCACTCGCCGGAACCCTATATGCCGAATACAACGGTTTCAAAATGGTGACCGTCAAAAAAGATCCCCAGGGACATTTTGCCATTCCGGACCCGAATGACTTTCTCCGCTACCTGGTCCGGAATCTTGACGCCGAGAAAAGGGCCACCGAATTTCTGGCCCAATACGGGTTCAAAGGGGAAACCGGTGACACTTTTACACCCGTGGTGGGATGTCGGGAAGTATTGAACTTCCTCGGCAGTCATGTCCCCGCCCTGCGGCGTAAAGGCTGGAAGGTCGAACTGGAAGGCCGGGTCGACGGTTTCATGGAAAAGGCCGAATTTGCCACTCCGGTTGTTCATATTAATTACAAGGATGAGGAGTCAGGCTGGTTTGAGGTCGGCTTTGACTTTGAAGATGGCACCGGCAACCGCCTCACCTCCGCCGAAATCCAACGTGCCCTGCGTAAAGGGGACTCGTTCATCGACCACAACGGCCGGACCATCATGCTGGACGCCGAGGCGATTGAGGGCATGATCGAAGTCTTCCGGGATTGTTCCAGCGGCGAGAGCACCCAACCCGGTGTGTTCCGCATGCCGTCCGTTTACGCCTCGTATGTTAAAAACTCCCTTGATGCCCTTGACGGCGTGGACGTCGAAGCCCCGCTGGCATGGCGCAATCAGGCGCAGAGACAGTCGGATGGTCTCGCTATTGAACCGGCCACGATTCCACCCGCCCTCGATGCCATTCTCCGCCCCTACCAGAAGGAAGGGGTCAGTTGGCTGCGCTTCCTGGAGACCAACACGTTTGGCGGAATTCTGGCCGACGAAATGGGACTGGGGAAAACGCTTCAAACCTTGGTCTGGTTACAGATGGAACGCTTTCATCCCGCCGTCCGCGGAAAACCATGCCTGATTGTCTGCCCTACCAGTCTTGTGGGAAACTGGGCCGAAGAAGCTCAGCGCTTCGTGCCGTCACTGAAGGTCCTCACGCTCTCTGGAATTGATCGGCATGCCAAGTGGGCAGAGTTGCCGCAAGCCCATCTGGTGGTGACCTCCTACGCCCTGCTCCGACGCGATGCAGAGCATTATCGGGAACATGACTTTGGCGTTCTGGTGCTGGACGAAGCCCAGCATATTAAAAACCGATCCACCCAAAATGCCATTGTCGCGAAGGAGATGAAGGCCTTTCATAAAGTGGTGCTCACCGGTACACCCATTGAAAACAGCGTGTCAGACCTGTGGTCGATTATGGACTTCCTGATGCCGCATTATCTGGGCAGTCATGACAGTTTCCGGCACAACTGCGAACTGCCGATTGCCGGTGGTGGGCCGGAAGGCGAAGCGGCACAAGCCCGACTCCGCCGCAAGCTCCAGCCTTTTCTGATGCGCCGCCTGAAGGTCGACGTGGCAAAAGATCTGCCGCCACGCATCGAACGCATTGCGGCCTGCACCCTCAGCGCCGACCAGAAGGCCGTGTACAAACAGCTGATCGACAGTTCGCGTAACAAACTTACCGATCTGGTTGCCAAACAGGGCTTCCAGAAATCACGCATGGAAGTGCTCAAGACCCTGTTGCGCCTGCGTCAGGTTTGCTGCCACCTTGATCTCCTCAAGATGGAAGGGCTAAAAGTCGAGGCGCCATCAGCCAAAATGGAGCTCTTCTTCGAACTCCTGGACGAGGCTTTGGACGGCGGACACCGCGTCCTGGTATTCAGTCAGTTCGTCTCCATGCTCACCATCCTGCGCGCTCAGATGGATCACAAACAAATCCCCTATTGTTACTTGGATGGCGCCACCAAGGATCGTATGAGCGTGGTCCACAAATTCAATACCGATCGCAAGATTCCAGTATTCCTGATCAGTTTGAAAGCCGGTGGCGTCGGATTGAACCTGACGGGTGCCGACATGGTCATCCATTTCGACCCCTGGTGGAATCCCGCCGTGGAGAATCAGGCCACCGATCGAGCCCATCGTATCGGCCAGAAACGAACCGTTTACAGCGTCAAACTCATTACCAAGGGTACCGTTGAAGAAAAAGTGCTCGAGTTACAGCGCCGCAAAAAGGCCATTATCGACGCCACCCTGACCACCGGCGAGAATGCCTTCACGGCCATGACCTGGACGGATATCCAGGACTTGCTGACCTTGTAACCCCTTCTCATCATTCTCGTAATCCGAATCGTAATCGTAATCCTAATCCTAAATCACAGGGAACTCATGAACGCATCAGCAGGACCGTATCTCGTCTGGTTTGACACCGAATATTCGACCTTAGAGCTTGAACAGGCCCACCTGCTGCAGGTTGCCATGGTTATTACCGACATGCAGGGGCGTAGGATAGCCCCCGCGGAAAAGGATCTGGTGACACCTGTTCGACTTCCTCTAACGGCATCCGTCAGTGACTTTGTGGCGAAAGAGTGTCCGGATATCGTCACTCAGGCCCGTTCAGAAAACGCCCCCACCGTGTCGGATGTGGACCACCTTCTAGCCTCTACCATTGACGCTCTGGTGGGGCCGATGGTGGCAAAAATCAAAGACCGTCCTATACTGGCGGGGAATACCATCCATGCCGACTGGTGGTTTGCCCAGCGATATCTGCCACAATTCCTGACGCGACTCCATTACAGAATGCTGGACGTCAGCTCTCTGAAAATCCTCTGGTTGGATGCCAAGCTCGGACCGGAGTTCGAGAAGGAAAATATTACCCTGATGCAGGACTATCTCTCCGGCTGGATCCTGCCCAAACAGGCAAAACGGCATGATGCACTCTATGACGTGATGTGCTCCATTGCCGAATTGAATTTCTACCGGCGCCATTTCATTAAAACGGTATAACTACCTTTATGAATATCATCACGGAACTTAAAACCATCAAACGGTTGGGAAAACTCCGGCAGGCGGAGAATGATGATTTTCGAATGTATGTGAGGGAGTTACCCTACTCCATCAAGGCCATCGATCAGGCCGTTGAGCAGGCCTACAGCGCGATCACGCGAAAAGTAGATTGTACCGACTGCGCCAACTGCTGTCGCAAGCTCAATCCTACGCTGACCCTTGCCGATGCCAAACGGCTGGCCCGCCACCTCGGGATGACCTTGAAATCATTTACCGCCCGATATCTCCAGAAAATAAAGCAGGACAAAAAAGACGTTTTGATTTTTCAAAAACGCCCCTGCCCCTTCTTGAAACAGAAACATTGCACAGTCTATGAAGTTCGCCCACGTGATTGCCGGTCCTACCCCCATTTACACCGGCGCGGCTTCGTTTTCAGGGTCCGCCAATCCGTCGAAAATTACGATTGCTGTCCGATTGTTTTCAACACCTACGAAACCCTTAAAAACAAGCTCGCCCGCCGCCTCCGTCCCGCAGCCCAGTAAAACGATCAGGACTTGGAATCAGGTATCTTTGGGGGACCACACCATTTTCGTTTCGACATCGTTTGAGGTGATCAGGCGCAAATACAGAGCTTCGACACGCTCCCGAGCCCAGGGAGTCCGACGGAGAAACTTCAAACTGGAGCTGACGCTGGGATTCATGGTGAAACAACGAACAGGGATCATTCTCCCCAACTCGTCCCATCCATAGTGCGCCAGTAAATCATCCAGGATCTTAGTAAGCTTAATGCCGTGAAGAGGATCTCGAGGGTGCTGCGTGTTCATGAATTGGTTATTCGTTATTGGTTATTAAGGTAATGGAGTGTAGATTTTCGAGCATGCGAATTCAAGTACAACAAGTGAGTGTCCCCCTCAGTTATGACAATGCAGTCATATTGCAACGAGTCAGTCGGAAAGTTGGCTGCCAGCCATCCGACCTCTCAAATCTTCAAGTTCTACGCCGTTCACTGGATGCCCGACCACGTAATCCCGAGCCCGTTTTCGTCCTGTCGATAGCCGTCGATCTCGGTTTAGCCGCCCTCCCCAAGGAGGCACACCTGCCGAGTATTGAGATTTGCGAGAGCATTCCACTGGTGGAGGCCGCGCCTATGTCATGCAGTCGGGCAAAGCATAAGCCACGCCCCATCGTGGTTGGAGCTGGTCCCGCCGGACTGATGGCAGCGTACAAACTAGCTATGGCCGGAGCCCGCCCCCTATTAATCGAACGGGGCGAGGCCGCCCCTGCAAGGGGCACCAAAGTGGCCCAGTTCTGGAACGATGGTACCCTTGACCCGGAAAGTAATGTCCTTTACGGCGAAGGGGGAGCCGGCCTTTTCTCGGACGGCAAACTCACCGCACGCAGCAAAGAGCGGGGCCGAATCCGCGAGTTTATGGAATTGCTCCATGCATGCGGCGCAAGTGATACCGTACTGATTGATGCTGAGCCACATGTCGGCAGTGACGTGCTGCTGGATATTGTTCCCCGCCTGCGCCAGCGCATAATCGAGGCAGGCGGTGAGGTAAGGTTCGGAGCGCGTTTGGAAAAATTAATCATTAAGGATAGGGCACTTCAAGCCGTCGTGATTCATGGCCAGGAAATTGCCTGCGATTATTGCTTCCTCGCTGTTGGCCATAGTGCCCATGATGTGTATGTCATGCTGGCTGCGGCCGGGGTAGAACTCACCCCCAAACCCTTCGCCGTCGGCGTCCGGCTTGAGCTGCCCCAAACCACGATAAATAAGGCTCAATATGGCCGTTTTGCAGGAAGCCCCTTACTTGGCGCAGCCAGTTTCCGATTGACGCGACGTGAGGAAAAGGGAATCCGATCCTGCTACAGTTTCTGTATGTGTCCGGGTGGAAAAGTGATCAGTTGTGCCTCGGAACCCCGACTGCTGACCACCAATGGCATGAGCTATTCCAAACGCTCATTGCCACTGGGGAACGCCGCCTTTCTCGTCCCGGTCGGGCCCACTGATTACCCCGCTCACGCCAATCCCGCCCTGGCGGGCCTGGAGTTCCAACGACAACTGGAGCAGGCGGCCTTCGCTGCGGCCGGTGGGGCCTATATTGTCCCCGCTACCCGACTTGTAGATTTTCTGGCAAAACAAGCCCCTGCTTCTTTGCCGGATGGCCGATCCTGTCCGCGGGCTGTCCCAGTCGAATTCCGAAGTATTCTACCACCATTTGTCACCCGCACATTAGAAGTCGCCATTCCCCTCATGCTGAAGGAACTGAACGGAAGCAAACTGGAGGAAGTGATTCTTTATGCACCCGAGACTCGCAGTTCAAGTCCCCTCTGGATCACACGAAATCCTGAGGGAGAGTCCACCAACACCCGTGGCTTATACCCTATTGGGGAAGGGGCAGGCTATGCTGGTGGAATCGTCAGTTCTGCACTGGATGGGATGAGGGCAGCCGAAAAAAACAGTTAGCGCGAGGCAGTGGACAGCAACTGCTCACGGCTAATTAGCGACTGCTCACTATTTGCCCCAGTAACGTTCTCGCTGCTTCCTCAGGATCCGGTGCAGCGGTCACGGCGGTCACAAGTGCAATGGTACGGGCGCCCGCTGCGATGAGACCGGGGAAATGGCTTTTCTTGATGCCCCCCATCACCGTGAAGGGGATCCGTGCCACCGTTGCGATAGTACGAAGTCCCTCAAGCCCCAGATACTCACCTTTCCACACCTTGGTCCCAGTCGGATAAATCGGCCCGATATTGATATAGGAAGCCCCTTCATTCTGGGCACGCACTGCCTCCTCAACGTTATGGGTGGAGGACCCAATAATCATTTCAGGTGCCAGGCGTCGGGCTGCAGGAATAGGAAAATCATCCTGTCCCAGATGAACACCATCCGCCCCCACGGCCAAGGCCACATCCACCCGATCATTGATGATCAGGAGACATCCCGCCGACGAAGTCATGGCCCGGATTTGTTCCGCCAACTTGACATAGTCGCAGAGCGGCATACTTTTTTCCCGGAGTTGAATCAACTTCACACCGCCCGCCAGTGCGGCCCTCACGATCTCAACCGTGGTTCGTTCTGCCGAAAGTGCCTGCGATGTAACCAGATAAAGACCTGCCGCCTGAAAACGCTGCATACGCTCTGAGTGTAGTCCGCTCATGTGTCATCCTTATGTAAGCTATACACACTATCCCAATTCTTGAAAACTGGCTCCAGGCCCTTGTCTCGTAAAGCGGTAAAGAAGGTTTCGATATCCCGGTTATCATTGATTTGGAACTGGCCATCCGGAGAAGAGGTGGGCGCGCGATACCCCCCCACGGTCGTCCGACTAGCTATACTCATTTTTGACACCCCCACCCCGGCGATGCCATCACGGAACTTGGCGTTTTCGCGAGTTGACACCACCAACGGGATATCCGGCATACAAATCCTGAAGGCAAAAATGATCCGGGCCAGCAAACGCTCATCCACTAGAAACGGAGGCTGAAATCCACCTTCCTGGGGACAAACCCTCGGGAATGAAATCGTCACCCCCGATTGCCAGAATTTTCGGCGCAAGGCACGGGCATGCCGATACAGTGCAAGGGTATCAAACATCGGATCGCTAATCCCCAGTAACGCACCCAATCCCACATAGCGCATTCCCGCCTCCAACACACGGGAGGGAGCGTCCAGACGATTGGCGTAATCCCGCTTAGGGCCCCAGCGATGCAGTGCCTGATATTGAATGGGCTCATAGGTTTCCTGATAGAGCGTGACACCAACACAGCCCGCCGCAGCCAACTCCCGATACTCATCAGTCGTCATGGGAAAAGCTTCCACCGTAATAGCCGCAAAATGTTTAGCAGCCTCAGCCACGGCATCACGAAGATATTCAAAGTCAGCCTGGGGAGAACGCTCTCCTGTAAGCAACAGCACCTCCTCAAACCCCATTGCCTTAAGGGCCACAAATTCACTCAGCATCTCATCACGGCTCAGTCGGCTGCGCGGCTGGGAGCGGTCGGCGGCAAACCCGCAATAGGCACAGCCGCCGGGGCAATAATCAGAGAGATAAAGCGGCGCATAGATGGAGATAGTCCGGCCAAAATGATTCTCCGTCAGATGTTTGGCCCGCTGAGCCATTTCCTCCAGCAACCCGTCCGCCGCTGGCGAGATCAGGGCAGCAAATTCAGCCTCGGTCGGAGCGGAGGACGTCAACGCACGCCGCACATCCAGCTCCGAGGCCGCGCGAGCCTTAAGTAACCAGGGCGATGGCGCAAGTTCTGTCGGGAGTTCAGAGATCACGCATGATCCCCTGTCAGAAACGAGGTCAAAGGGCTGGTTGCCACGGCATGACCGCTTTGAGCCATAAGGCCAGCCAGCCGGGCCGCAGCCCCTGCCTTGACGGCCCATGAAAACGCAGAGGCCATACCCACAGGATCACCCGCAGCGGCAATAGCGCTGTTAACCAAAACGGCACTGCAGCCCATTTCCATGGAGGCCGCGGCTTCAGAGGGGGAGCGGATGCCGGCATCCACAATGACGGGAATCCCGCTATCGGCAATAATCAACTTAACCATTTCGGCGGTGGATAAACCATGGCCTGAACCGATAGCTGAACCCAGGGGCATAACGGCAGCGCACCCCACATCTTCCAGTCGCTTAGCCAGAACAGGATCCGCTGGCATATAGGGCAACACGATAAATCCTTCCTGGGCCAATTGCCGGGAGGCCTCATAGGTCTCGATCGGATCCGGCATGAGATGGTGTGGATTAGGATGAATTTCAACCTTCACAAAGCGACTCCCCGATAATTCACGCCCCAACATGGCCGCTCGAACCGCCTCAGCCGCATTCCGTGCCCCGGAGGTATTCGGAACCAACGTAATTCCAAGTTTTACCAACGGCCCCAATAAATCATCTGATGGCCGCTCCCGGTTAAACCGACGCAGGGCAACCGTTACCAATTGCGCCCCTGAAGCCTTAATCGCAGCCAACATCACCTCAATAGACGAAAATTTCCCCGTGCCCACCAGCAAGCGGGACTCAAACTCCTGCCCACCCAAAATTAATTTATCATTAGTTTTCATCACGATATTATCCCCCCCCCATGAAAGACAGCACCTCAAGACGATCCCCTTCCTTGAGTACCATGCCTGCTCGTTCAGTCCTAGGAATCACCTGATCGTTCACCATGAGAGCAACAGCCTCAGGATTGGCACCCAGTTGCTTTAAAAGGTCGTCAAGCGAAGCCATCCTGTTAAGTTCATGTGTATTGCCGTTTACAATTATTTTCATAAAAAAAGCGCCCCTTTTTGAGGCGCCTTCCAGTTATAATCCCTACGCTGGAATGACCCAGACAGGTTCAACGGGTATAATCTCAGCCCAACGAAAGGGCACCCCAAGATTTGGACATAATAGTACTCTACCCCCGCCCTCTGTCAAGCAAGCTGGCCGACCATTCTGTCGGAAAGATTCGAGTCGAAATCCAAAATCATAAGGATGGATCAGACTCTTCGGGAGCCTCCTTGACGAGAGGCGATTAATCGGGATAATATGTAACAATAATGATTAACAGTATAACATCACCAGTGAATCTGACCTATCGGCTTTCCAGCCTGACCCAATTGCTGGCACGGATGGAAACTCATACCCATGATGAATCCGAAAACGAAGCCCGTCGATTGGTCGCCTTGCTACGGGCCTCCAGTGAGTTCCGGGGCATGGATGACCTGTTGCAATCTGCACGGAATGCTGAACAGGCGACCTCCGCGGCATTCCCTGACAAACTGCAGGAACTGATTTCCGAAATCCAACATGCACTTGAGCGCACCCCCGATAATACAGGACTGGTGCTGATTGTGTCATCTGACAAAATCTACAGCTCGCTTCTTGTGGAAAGCTTAAAGGCACAGAATCATCAAGCGCTTATAGCAGAATCTCGACGCAAGGCCGACGAGTTGCTCTCCAGCGCCCCGGTGGCATTCTGTATCGTAGACGTTGTTCTGGCTGATCTGGACGGCAGAGCATTTATCAATGAACTACGGAACCATCCTGAGACAGCCGCCCTTCCTATTATCGCAATTACACCCAGCATTACAGGAACCCGCTACAATCACCCCTCGGCATTTTCCGTGCCGGGTGCAGATGGTGTTTTCTCTAAGTCCGCTGTCCTGGAAGATATTGCCAATTATCTAACGCTTCGGCTTAAACGAAATTATATGAAAGGCCTGCAATCACGCCGGGATCTGACAACGGGCCTTCCCAACCGCGCAGCCTGCCATGAAATTTTCAAACAGCTTCAACGATCGATTCAAAAGAACGATCCAATGGCATTTGTATTAGTAGGCATCCCTCATTTTGCGGCGCTAAGCAACCACTGCCCCCCCACGGCCTGTGATGAACTCCTGAGGGCAATGGGAGTTATTCTTTCGTCAGAGCTCCGGGCAACTGATGTCGTTGCAAGGTGGGATGTATCAAAATTCGCCATTCTGTTAACAGGCGAGGATCATTTCGGGGCAACCAAGGCGGTGGAGAAATTGCTTCCAGAACTATCCCATTTGACAATTAAAAATTCGACAGGACAACTGATTCCCATCGTCGTGTGTATCGGGATTACCATCCACGACTCAAACACCGCTATTGAAGACGCGGCTCTCCGAGCGGAAAGCCACCTCTATATGGCCTTTAGCGAGGCCGATTCCCATTCAGCCAGAAATCAAATCATCTCGGACGCCGCCCCAATCTCTCACCGGGAGGAACCCGTCGCGCTCTGCCTGACGAATCCGAACGTAGCGAATGTGATCAAACAGATTCTCGAACGGGAGACGTTTCGGGTGGAAACTTTTACAAACACCGAAAGCGTTTTTCAGCGCATGACCAGTACCCCCTTCAGCCTGCTCATTTTGGATGACGAGCTTCCGCAAGAAAGCGGCTTCCATCTTTTGCAACAACTGAATACACAAAAATACGCCAGTGCGCTAAGCACCATGATGATGGTTAGCAACAAAGAGAGTATTGAACGCGTCATGAAACTTGGTGCCAGCGATTATTTCCTCAAGCCCCCCGCCATGCCTGAATTTCTGAGTCAAATCAGGCGGATTATCAGCCATAATAGTTCGCTTCAATCTCCCCCAGGAATCACGATCATGGTTGTCGATCACGAGCTTCCCCAGTTATTACTGGCAGGAACAACCCTCCATCAAATGGGGACCTGCCAAATTCTGCTGGCGAAGAGTGCGGCTGATGCTCTGCACCGGCTTAAGAGCTCACATCCGGATTACCTGATTCTGGACACCCTCCTCCCTTTCATCAGCGTGCAAGAGTTTATAAATCAAATAGAAAATATGGACTGGCTGAAAAACACAAAGATCATACTGGCCGCGCAGCAACCGGCCACCCCTCCTCCTCTAGCCGAGAGGCAACCTATTCTTGGTGTCATCTCGCGCCCCTATATGCCCGCCATTTTACTTGAAGAGTTGCGCAAATGGATTCCGACTCTTCCCAAAACCAATAAAGGACGTAGTCCGGCAGACCCCCGTTTGCTGGAACTGGAGATTCAGAGAATTCTCGCGCTCAAACCCTAGGAACAAATTTCTTATTTTTCACCACTCTTCTTGCCTCTCACACTTAATCACCTATATATTCACCTCATGAAAACACTGACATCAAAGCGAATTCTGGTCACCGGTGGAGCTGGCTTTGTAGGTTCGCATCTATGTGAGAAGCTTATCGCGCAGGGACATGAGGTTATTTGTGTTGATAATTATTTTACCGGGACAAAAGCCAATATCGCGCATCTACTGGCTAATCCATTTTTTGAACTCATGCGACATGACGTCACGTTCCCCCTCTATGTCGAAGTGGATGAGATATACAATCTGGCCTGCCCCGCCTCTCCCATTCATTATCAATACGACCCCGTGCAAACCACCAAAACCAGCGTACATGGTGCCATTAATATGTTGGGGCTCGCGAAGCGCGTCCGCGCCAAAATTCTTCAGGCCTCTACCAGTGAGGTCTATGGTGATCCCCACGTCCACCCCCAACGCGAAGATTATTGGGGTCATGTCAATCCCATCGGAATTCGATCCTGCTATGATGAAGGGAAACGCTGTGCGGAAACCCTGTTCTTCGACTATCACCGCCAGAATAAAGTGCGAATCAAGGTAGCGCGTATTTTCAATACCTACGGTCCCAGAATGCATCCTAATGATGGGCGAGTCGTCTCAAATTTCATCGTTCAGGCCCTGCGTAATGACGCCATCACTATTTATGGCGACGGAAAACAAACCCGGTCTTTCTGCTATGTGAATGATCTGGTCAACGGTCTGATGAGCCTCATGAACTCCACAGATGAGGTGACCGGCCCCATCAACCTCGGCAACCCTGGCGAATTCACCATGCTCGAATTGGCTGAAAAAGTCATTTCGCTCTCAGGCTCAAAATCCAAACTGAATTTTATGCCCCTGCCCGCCGATGATCCCAAGCAACGTCAGCCCGACATAACCCTGGCCAAAACCATCCTCCAATGGCAACCCACCATCGCGCTTGACGAAGGCCTCACCAAAACGATTGCCTACTTCAGAGATTTATTGAACCGCAGTTAAGCTCTGGCAAATAAATGAAAACCATGATTGGCCTCACGCCCGGCACAGTTAAATTGCGCCATTATACAGCCTTGTGGCGGAATCGGTTCCGGACCGAAGATCGGCGGCTAAAGCGTTATACGAGCGGCTCACGCTATCTGCTTGAGCATATCGGCAGCACCGCCATTCAAAGACTTGATGCCAAGCCGATCATTGACATGGCCATGATGATCCCCAGTCTGCGCCGCCTTCCACTTTGGATTAAGAGACTTGAAGCGGCCGGTTATGCCTACAAAGGTGAGTATGGACTTCCCGGACGACATTTTTTCATACGTGGAAATCCGGTGACCCATCACCTTCATCTCGTTTCAAAAGGCAGTGAACACTGGCCCCGTTGGCTTCTCTTCAGAGATTATCTCAGGGCCAATCCTGCCGAAGCGCAAAAATACAATAATCTAAAAAAAGCCCTTGCCAAAAAATACAGGCACAACCGTGATGCCTATACCAAAGCAAAAACCCCACTGGTCAATCAATTACTGGCAAAAGCAATGAAACTTCAAAAAAACATTAAAGTTTGTTGAAAGTTTATTGACGGTATAGTCAGTAGCGACTATTTTCCCCTTAAACAAGAGAACAATAAGAAACCACAAGCTATTGTGTGTATCTTGAGAATCAAGGCTTAATGGCCGCAACAACAAGCGAAAAAGCGACCAAATAGTCAGTTTTGACTTACTGGTGACGAAAAAATGGACGACGAACCAGACCCTAGAACTGAGGGCAGAGCATCGCGACGGGCTACCAAAACCCGACAGCGATTGCTAGACGCTGCCCTCTATGTCTTCAATACCAAAGGTATTGAAGCCTGTGCCATCGAAGATATCACTGAAAGTGCGGATGTCGGCAAAGGGACGTTCTACCGCCACTTTATGGATAAAATGGATGTTCTCCGCACTCTTCTCGATCTGGCTACTGATGATTTGATCCTGCGCATGCCCACCACCACCACTGCCCCTCTCTCGCTTGAAGATCGGATCACCCAGCTTTTTAATGCCCATGTAACGTTCCTATCTGAACGCGCAGACTTGTTTAATGTTTTTTTGCAAGGCCAGATGATGGTGGCAGCGCGGTCAGCAGCCGTGCCGGGACTTCAACCCCCGTTCGCCCGATACATCACCGAACTGGAGCAACGCTTAGCCCCGATACTTCCGGCTCCTGTTAATGCCGTTGACACGCGTCGCTTGGCTGTCGCCATCGCCGCCACCATTTGCGGACACATCACCGTCGGCCTATCCATTTTAAGTAGTAAACATGACGTGATCACTAACCTCGATCTGGCGCGACAGTCGCTGCTGATCGGCACGTCGCAACGACCGAGGTGTGCCGTGTAGACCGGCCTGTCAGGTATGGTTTGTTCGGAATTTAGATTTTTATATCAGTTTAAAAAAAGCTTTTTAACCAGGAGTTTTAGATGAATAGCAATAATAATATGACAAACGAGTTAGTCTCAGTAAAAGAAGAACCTCCGCTTAGTAGTAGTGATGAGCCTGCAAGTACAAGCTCTGCCGCGCCCCTGCCCTCATCCACGCTCAACCCTCAACAAAACCCAAAGTGGAATGACTGGCGCTGGCAGGTTCGGAACCGCATCCGGACGTTCAATGAACTCACAGAATTCTTCCCCTCACTAAAAACCAATAAGGGCATTGCCCGGGTATGTGAAAAATACCCCATGGCCATCACCCCTTATTACGCCTCACTCATCAAAACAACAGATCTATCTGATCCTGTTTTCCAGATGAGCGTGCCTCAGGGGCAGGAACTTTTTGCACCCGACTTCCTGCATGCGGATCCTTTGGAAGAAGAGGAAGATATGCCTGTACCAGGATTGATTCACCGGTACCGAGACCGCGCACTCTTGATGGCAACCACCATGTGCTCAATGTATTGCCGCCACTGCACCCGGAAGCGTGTAGCCGGATACCAGGAATCCTGTATTGATGTCGCCCAACTGAACACCATCACGGGCTATCTCCGGGCTCATCCGGAAATCAAGGATGTAGTCATCTCCGGCGGAGATCCGCTGACTATGGCAACCTCTCTGCTGGAACGTATTCTGGCCGCCGTACGCTCAGTACCCAGCGTGGATATCATCCGGATCGGGACTCGCGTTCCGGTAGTCTTGCCCCAACGGATTAATTCAGAACTAACCCAGATGTTGGCGAAATACCATCCGGTGTGGGTTAACACCCATTTTAACCATCCCAACGAGATCACCACTGAATCCACAGCCGCCTGCGCCAAGCTGGTCAATGCCGGAATTCCGCTCGGGAACCAGACGGTACTTCTGCGAGGTATCAACGACTCCCCTCAGGTGATGGAGGAACTTTTGCGCGGTCTCGTGAAAATCCGCGTCCGCCCTTATTACCTTTTCCAATGCGATCTGGTAAGAGGGGTTGAGCATTTCCGTACCCCGATCAGTAGAGGTATTGAGATCATGGAATATCTTCGTGGGCGGCTTAGCGGTCTGGCCATCCCGGCCTATGTGGTCGACGCCCCGCACGGTGGCGGCAAGATCCCTGTATTGCCCAATTACATTATCTCTTCCAGTCCGACACACACCGTGCTCCGGAACTTTGAAGGCATGATTGTTAACTATCCCGAACCGATGGAACCCATGGCCCGCACTCCGGCGCCTGCCGGGACACGAAGTGGAAGCCACGGCGTCTGGGAAGTGGCCGCAGGCCATTCTTCGGTGATTACGCCTGCAAACTCCAATCGAAACAAACGTCGATCCGCCCGCAAGTATCAGAAGCCGGATCCTGGACAGGAACATCCCGAATTCCGGATCTTGTTGGAATCACTTATGGCGGAAGGCGGAGGTTAAGACCCCACGTGAGCCTAACCATCGGATTGACCTATGACTTGAAGCGCGACTATCTCGCCCTCGGCTACAAAGAGGAGGATGTCGCTGAGTTTGACGCAGATGTCACCATCGACACCATCGAGCGCACCATTGCCGAGCTCGGGTTTAAACCCGAGCGTATTGGACATGTCCGCGCACTTTGCAGCAAACTGGCCGCCGGGGCCCGCTGGGATCTGGTCTTCAACATTGCCGAGGGCGTTTCCGGTCGCAGCCGGGAAGCACAAATCCCCTGCATGTTAGAAGCCTTTGATATTCCGTACACGATGTCGGATCCGTTGGTCTGTGCTGTCACTCTCGACAAAGCGGTGGCAAAACGGATTCTCAAGGCGGAAGGTCTCAATACGGCGGGCTTTCACGTGGTTCATAGCGAATTCGACGTTGCCAAGGTCAATCTGCCCGTCCCTCTTTTTGCAAAACCTATCGCCGAGGGAACGGGTAAAGGAATCGACCGCACCTCAAGGATTACGAACTCCGCCGAATTGCGGGCGGTCTGCCAGACCCTGCTGCTGAAATATAACCAACCGGTTCTGATTGAAGAATTTCTACCCGGCCGCGAATTTACTGTGGCCATTCTTGGCACGGGGGCCAAGGCACGTGTCATGGGGACCATGGAGGTCTGTTTCCGCGACAACTCCGCCCCCACCATTTACACCTACGAGGTGAAGGAAAACTACACCCACTATGTAGATTATCATTGCCCCCCTCGCACACCGGAAACCGAAGCGGTCGAAAAGCTGGCATTGGATTCTTACCGAGCCCTGGAACTCCGTGACGCTGGACGGGTGGATATCCGCATGGACCGGGACGGCAACCCTTCATTTATGGAAGTCAATCCGCTCCCCGGTCTTAATCCCCTCCACTCAGATCTCCCAATTATCGGCAAGCTCATTGGAATGAGCTATAAAGATATTATCAGCGCCATCATCGATAGCGCATGCTCCCGATTGGCAACACCGGCATGAATTTCCCCTGCGACCAGATCCTCATTTTGCACCATGCTCTCCCCGCGCCCGGCAGTTGCCAGAGCGTCGAGAGTGATGCCGGCGTCATGGAGGAAGTTCACGCCGTAGCCAAAGCCTTAAAGTCGCTTGCAATTCCGTTCAGGATCATGGCAGTGGAGTCACTCGCCACCCTCCCTGCAATTCTGCAAAGCGCCCCTGAACGTCTGGTTTTTAATCTGGTCGAGAATTTCCCCGGCCGTCCTGCGGATGCCATGCAGGTCCCCATTCTCTGCGAAGCGTTCGGCAAAGAATGTACCGGCAATGACAGCACGTGTCAGGTTTTGGCTCTGGACAAATGGCGAACGAAGGCGATCCTTAAAGCTGCGGGCCTTCCTGTCCCGGCAGGACTCATTATACCGCCCGGCCACGGTGCCGCCATGTGCGCAGCCCTCCCGCCGCCCCCCTGGATCGTTAAACCGCTATTTGCTGACGCGAGTGAGGGCATTCACGCCAGTTCGGTTATTTCCGGTGGTATGGCTAATCTTATAAAAGCAGTCGCACGAGTTCATCGTGAATTCAAGCATCCCGCTCTAGTGGAACAATTTTTTGGTACCCGCGAAATCAACATATCCATCTTTGAAGATGGGGCCACCATCAAGACCCTTCCCGTGGCTGAAATCGAATTCAGGAACTTTGGCAAAGATCGTCCGAGAATTGTGGATTATGCCGCCAAATGGCATACGGATTCCTTCGAATATAAAAACACCGTGCGCGTGATTCCTGCGGTCATGGACAAGGCCATTGCCCGCCGCCTTCAGGCTGCTTCTCTGGCGGCCTGGCACACCATGGGCTGCCGAGATTATGCCCGCGTGGATTTCCGGTTGGATGCGGCGGGCAATTTCGTAATTCTTGAAATTAATCCGAATCCCGATATTTCACCCGATAGCGGCTTTGCCGCCGCTCTCACCGCAACTCGCATCCCGTATCAGAAATTCGTTAGCAAGGTTTGCGGGAATGCGCGCGCTCGTTTGATACTTAGGACGGCCAATCAAAAAGCAGCGCAGCCAAAGGCTGAAAAAAAACAACTGAAAAAAAAGGCCTCATCCAGTATAAAGCCGCGCATCCGTCATAGTGAGGCGTCAGACCGCGATGGCATTCTGGACTTTATGCGGGGGACGGGCTTTTTCCATGATGGGGAAATTGAGGTTGCGCGCGAAGTGCTGGAGGAAGCAATCGCCAAGGGGCCATCAGGACACTACCAATCCTTCACGCTTCTCACAGACGGCCAGCCGGCTGGTTGGATTTGCTGCGGTCCTACCCCATGCACAAAAGGAACGTTTGATATCTACTGGATCGGGGTCAGTGCCAACGCTCAAGGCCGAGGCTTCGGACGAGCCTTACTGGAGCATGTTGAGAAGCACATCCGCCGCGCCAAAGGACGTGCCATCATTATAGAAACCTCCGGGCGCCCCCTCTATGATTCCACACGCGGATTTTATCTCCAGACTGGCTATACCGAATCCGCACGTATCCCCAACTTTTACGATGAAGGGGATGCGCGCGTCATCTACGCTAAGGCGCTATAAGCCAAATCGTGTCATCACCGAGCCGTCAGGATGGCATCTTTCGCGGCCTTGGCGATCTTGAATTTCAATACGGTCTTAGCGGGAATCTCGATTGTTGCGCCAGTGGCAGGATTACGCCCAGTCCGTGCGGCACGTTCCACTTTGACAAGTTTGCCAAGGCCCGGGATGGTGAAACCATCAGAGGCCTCACTAACCGCCATTTTAACTAATGCCTCCAGAATTTCAGCAACCTGCTTCTTTTCGACTCCGGAAGTTTCAGCCAACCCTGCAATGATTTCACTCTTGGTCTTCATAACGCCTCCTCAGTTAGTTGATAAACACGTTGTAACTCTATGCCCTCCGGCATTTTGTAACAAGATGAAAATTTCACTAAAATAGCAAGACCCGCAAAATAATTGACGCCCTGACTTGACCCGCGCCCAATTTCTGAATACGGTGTTACCCCTATGCTTCATCTCATATTAAAAGGATTGACCCATTTCTTTGCCTGGCTGTCGCTTCCCGGGGCACTCACGCTTGGCCGTGGACTCGGCTGGTTTTTTGGCTCCGTCTTGCGTCATCGCCGCAAAGACGCCTCAGAGGCCTTGCGTCGCAGTTTCCCCGAAAAAACTGAACAGGAAAGAAACGCCATCATTGATCGGATGTATCAAAATCTCGGAATGAACCTCATTGAGGAATTCCGACTCCCCTCCGTTACAAAAACCTACCTTGAGGAAAACATCCTGTGGGAGAATGAAGCCTACAGCCATAATGTGCTTACTGCGGGCAAAGGCTTGCTTGTACTTTCAGCCCATCTCGGGAATTTCGATCTGTTATGCACCTTCGCACCCAAGTTCAATTTTCCGACGACAGTCATTACTAAGAGTATTAAAAATGTTACGCTTAATAAATTCTGGATGGATGCCCGGAGCCGATTTGGCCTCAAGTTCGTGCCGGCGCATAACTCCTATCGCCAATGCCTATCCGCCTTGCGAAAAAATGAAATTGTCGCTTTTGTTCTGGACCAAAACATGATCGATACTGAAGGGGTTTTTGTCGATTTCTTTGGCAAAAAGGCCTGTACCTCTCCCGGTCTCGCCTATATGTCCGCCCAATCCGGGGCCGCTGTGGTTCCTGTTTTTATGATCCGCCTGGACAATGGCAGGCATCTCATCAAGGCGTTCCCCGCCATTCCCCCTCCGCCTGACCGTAAACCAGAAACCATTCACGTCTTTACTCAACTGTATACTAAAATCATCGAAGATGTGATCCGGGAATATCCTGACCAATGGACTTGGATTCACCGCCGATGGAAAACAACCCCAAAGGCGGCTTTCGCTACGCCCTCATCAAACGACCAAGAAAAGCAGGAACAGCCTGTTCGGTTCTGAGAATACGTTTCCCCAGGGTGATACATTCAAATCCACGTTCGGTCAGAAGCCCCAGTTCATAATCGGTAAACCCACCTTCCGGCCCGATCGCAAGGGTCATCGGTTCAGAAATATTGGAAGGACAGTCTGAACGCTCACTTGGATGCGCCACCAAACATCGGCTTCCTGCTGCCAAAGCCGATACCTCATCCTCTACAAACGGTTTAAAAAAGGGGTGCATGGTAACTTGAGGCATCTCCGTATCGCGGGCCTGCTCCAACCCGAGCACCAACTGCCGCTGCAATTCCTGATCCTCCAGCCAGGGACTTTTCCAATAACTTTTTTCGACCCGATAAGCCCCAAATAATGCGATACGTTTAACCCCCATCGTGGTGGCACACTGAATGATGCGGCGGAAACATTTCGGCCGCGGCATCGCCAAAAGAAGTGTGATAGGGAGCGGAACCGGCGAAACTTCCTTCAACGTAATGATCAATTCAACGCCTTTATCCGTTATCGCCGAGATGATTCCAGTCCCCAGAAGCCCATTCAAAAGCCCAACCCGCAATGAATCTCCCTTTCCTGCCCGGAGCACGGCACGAATGTGTTCCATTCGCACCCCAAGTAAAACCACCTTATGCTCATCAATAAAATCTGCAGGAAAAAGGAGTATCAGGTTCATTGGGTTGAAAATATGTCGTAAAACGGTTGCACATGCCACCAATATTTGTGAGCATCTACCGGATTATGTCTCCGCCACATCTATTGCACCCTCCCCTCACACTCAGGGGGATACGTTATGATCCCCCGCTCTTCTGCGCCCCTATGGCAGGAATTACCCACAGTGCCTTCAGACGACTTCTGGCTGATTTCGGAGGCTACGGGGCATTGTTCACTGAAATGCTGTCAGCAAAAATGGTTGTTCATGAAGACCCCGCAACCTCCCCTTGGCTTAAACGACGCCCACAGGAAAACCGGGTCATCTACCAGTTGCTGATTACCGATTCCACCCGTCTGCAAGCCACCCTAGCCCGGCTTGCCCCGGTTTCCCGAGATGGAATTGACATCAATCTCGGTTGTCCGTCCGCAACAGTTCAACAGCAGGGCGGAGGTTCAAACCTGTTCGACGATCCCGCCCGGCTTCGCGATATCATCCGTACCATACGACGCGATTTTACGGGACCGCTGACCGTCAAAATCCGCTTGGGCCGTTCCACCCCGGATTGGCGAAGCGTATTACATGACCGGCTGCATCTTTTCGAGGACGAAGGCATTGACGCATTAACCTTACATCCCCGATTCGCGGAAGAATCCCTAAACCGTTATCAGCCCCGACACTCTTTTTATGCCGAGTTGGCAACTGAAACCAAACTCCCCATCATCGCCAACGGGGATATTACGGGAATTTCCTACATCCAGTCGAACGCATCACTCTTTTCCCCTGCAGCAGGGCTTATGATTGGACGAGTGGCAGCGGCACGGCCCTGGATATTTGCACAGTGGTTCCGCCGTGACCTGACCATCGATCATCACGAAGTATGGACGCGACTGTGCAACTACATGGAGGATGATTTTGACCCGAAAAAGGGATTGATCCGACTAAAAGTCTTCACCCCTTACTTCGCGCGAAATTTCGCTTTCGGCCATACCCTTTTTACGGCCATTCAGAGTGCGCCCGATTGGTCAACCGCCAGAGCCCGGGCCGATGAGTTTCTTTCATCAACCCCAGCGCTGAACAAAACCCTTTCCCTCAGCGGTCTGTAGTATGCATTGCCTTATATCAACCTGGTTCCCTGAGAGTCCACCGTAGTGACCCAACTTTTGGACGCAATTCCCAGCGAATTAAACGTAAGTACCATTTGCTTCTCAATAGCCTTCGCCTTCTTAAAATTATCCGTGATGGCGAACAGAGTCGGTCCGGATCCGGAAATGGCTACGCCATCCGCACCGGCTTTGAGCGCATTACGTTTTACCGCATCAAAGCCTGGAATCAATTTGGATCGAACGGGTTCAACGATGACATCATTCAGGCACCTCGAAAACAGGGAATAATCATTTTTCGCAAAGGCAGCTGTGATCAACGCCGTATTCGCCATATTGGCAATAAAGTGTTCCATGGGAACTTGCCGTGGCAACATTTTACGAGCCTCACGTGTAAGCACCACCACATTGGGAGTCACCAGCACAATCTTCAAGCTCCGAATTGACCCAATCCGGGTAACATCCAGCGGGACACAGCACCGGGTCAAGGTTGCCCCCCCCATCAGGGCGGGCGCGGTGTTGTCGGCAAAAAAACCACCTGACACAATGGCTTCGGCTTCGGTCGCCGCAAGAATCAATTGGTCCAAGCTAAGCTGTGCACCGTAAATAATATTGGCAGCAAACGCGCCTGCCGCGGCAGACGCCGCGCTGGAACCAAGACCGGAGCCAATCGGCAAACCCTTGTAAAGGGTGAGTTCAATCCCCCCCTTGATATTGAGATATTTGAAAACATTTGCGGCAGCGAGTGCAGCGGTATTTTTCCTGGGATCGCATGACAGGGGAACCGCCGAATGAACAGCGGCAATGCGGATCTTACCACCAGATAAGCGCCGCGCCTCAACGATATCACCGAGATTTTTGACTGCCAGCCCAAGAACGTCGAAGCCGGGTCCGACATTCCCGATCGTCGCAGGAGAAAACACTTTAATCTGCTTCATGCGCTCATAGTCCCAAGGAGCGCATCCTGCCGCAATCAAAAAGTTTCAGTTGCGTCAAACGCAAATTACATTGTTGATTGATCCCAACGCACTGACGGCCACTGGCGCGGCCGGATCTGCATGCCATTCACCATCGATGACATACTTGTACTGGTATTGCCCGGGAGTAAGCTTGATGGATTTCAAAAAGCAGCCGTTTCGTTTGGTCATGGGATCCGCCTGTGGATCCCACTCGTTAAAATCACCAACCAAATAAGCTTTTTTGGCATCTGGTTTGACTCCACATTTAAAGGTGGTCGCCACGTGTTTTTTGGGTTTGCTATTTTTGATCCCCGACTGACTCTCCTGCATGGTGGCCCCCTTAGTACTCATATCAGCAGAGAACTTTTCTCCTATTGATTTGATTGCCAACTGGGCATCACGCCCCCGGGCTGAAATATAAAGGCGCACCCCATTTCCCGCGCCAAGGGAGAGAATCCCCAGTAAACTTTTCGCACTGGCGATCCGCTGACCGCATCTCACGATAATTTCGGATTCGAACATGCTGGCGACTTTCACAAGCAACCCCGCTGGACGCAGATGCCAGCCAACATCATTCTGAGGTGCCAGCGTCGTAGAAAATTCACAGTTCGAATTCATGGTTCTTGGTCCCTTCCTCCAGCACCTGCAGCGCACATGGGTTATCAAACTCTCAATTCACTTATGGGTTAGAGTAAACTAATTATGAAATGTCACAAGCTAGCCTATCCCTGATTTCTGTATCAGGGAATTCCCGATGGACTCCTTGTTTGCTGTTGTCTTGACTGGCTGGAATCCAGTATATTGTCCGCTCGTTTGATGCAATGAGGAGCCTTATGACCCAGAAAAATAAAGAAATTCTCGATTATCATGTCGGCGGCAAAATCGGCATGCGCACCACTAAAAAACTTTTGGGGCCGGACGATCTGTCGCTTGCCTACACGCCCGGTGTTGCCCTGCCCGTCAAAGAAATTGCTCGTGACCGTGAAGCACTCTATCGCTGTACCGCCAAGGAAAATCTGGTGGCCGTAGTCTCTGATGGGACGGCGATTCTTGGACTTGGCGACCTCGGTGCCGAAGCCAGTATTCCCGTGATGGAAGGAAAAGCCGTTCTATTCAAGGCTTTTGGTGACGTTGATGGATGGCCCGTTCCTGTGAATCACTGCCGCATGGAGGGGCAGAATACCGGCAAAACCGATCCTCAGCGGGTCATCGATACGGTGATGGCCATTGCCCCGATGTACGGGGGAATCAATCTGGAAGATATCGCCGCACCCGCCTGCTTTGAAATTGAGGACAAACTTGATGCCATGCTGGACATCCCTGTTTTCCATGATGACCAATGGGGTACTGCCGTGATTACCCTGGCAGCGGCCATGAACTACTGCCATATTTCACAACGTTCACTGGATGAGTTGAAAATCGTCATCAACGGCGCGGGTGCGGCGGGCATACGAATTTGCGAAATGCTCAAGGCGGCGGGGGCAAAAACCGTCATGTTGTGCGATACAAAAGGCGTCATTCGCAGTGATCGCAGTGATCTCAGCGGTAAAAAGAAAGAACATGCCTTCGCCACGTCCGACACTACCCTGACAGATGCCTTGAAAGGGGCACACATGTTTATCGGCGTTTCAGCCGCCAACTGCGTTAAGCCCGCTTCGATTTTGACCATGGCCTCGCAACCGGGCATTTTTGCAATGGCCAACCCAGATCCGGAGATTCGTCCTGAAGATGTGGCTGAAGCCATGGGCAATAAACCCTATGTGATGGCCACTGGCCGTTCGGATTATCCGAACCAAGTCAACAATGTCCTCGGGTTTCCTTTCCTTTTCCGTGGCGCACTCGATGTACGGGCACGGACCATCAACCTGCCGATGAAAGTGGCGGCGGCGAAAGCGCTAGCCGACCTTGCGCGCCAACCGGTTCCGGCTGAGGTCAAAAAACTCTATGGAACCGATCTGACATTCGGATCCGGGTATATCATTCCCAAACCCTTTGACCGTCGACTGTTCCTTGAGGTGCCGACAGCCATTGCGGAAGCGGCTGTGGCGTCTGGAGCGGCTCCCCAACGGGATCTGAGCGGCTACCGAGCCCAATTAATGGAACGTGACCGTGCCCGGTCTTTTCTAAATTCATGAGCCTCCCCCTCAAGCTTAGAATCGGCCCGCTGGAATTTGACACCCCGATTCTGTTTGCACCGTTGGCGGGATACTCGGACTTCGCATTTCGGATGAGCCTCCGCGCACTAGGTGGGCTGGGCTTCGCCTATACTGAAATGCTAAGCCCCGCGAGCCTTTTAATTGGTAAAGCCCGACGCCTAAAATCCCTGACGGCAACATCAGATGAAGATTTACCGCTTGGCCACCAGATCTATGGGGCTCACTATGATACCCTTTGTGCCGGAGCGGTATTGCTCGAACAGCGGGGCGCACAATTGATCGATATCAATATGGGGTGCCCCCAGCGCAAGATTTCCGTTCAAGGGGCTGGCGCAGGGCTTTTACGGGATCCCAAGGAAGCGATCCGAATCGCGGCTGGAGTCGTTAAATCGGTGAAGATTCCCGTCACAGTCAAGCTTCGGCTGGGCTGGGACACAGAGAGCCTTGTGGCACACGAAATGGTTCCTGAACTCGAAGCCGCCGGGGTGGCAGCCATCACTATTCACGGCCGCACTCGATGTCAGGGATTCAGCGGCGAAGCCGATTTGCAGGGAATTAGAACAGTGGTGCAGGCGGCCAAGCGAATACCGATGATCGGGAATGGAGACATAACCTCACCTGCGGCGGCCCTTCGGATGTTCGAGGTGACGGGTTGCGCAGGCATCATGCTGGGACGTGGCCCTCTGAAACACCCCTGGCTGATCCGCGATATCTGGAACGAAATGAGAGGCATGCCTTCCGCGCCCCCCCCTTCCCGCGCGGAGTGGGTGGATTTTGCCGGAGCCCATTTTGAGCGGATGGTCGAACTGTATGGCCCCATCGGAGCCACCCGGCTTTATCGAAAATGGATTCCTCAATATCTCCGCCGGATGCTGGCCGGCCGTCGGCATCTGGTGGAAATGATGCAACTTGAGGATGCGGTGGAAATGCGGCACGCCATTGAGGCGCTCCGGGAAATCAGATCCATTGATTAAAGGAAAAAGGCGCAGAGTTTTCACTCCACGCCCTTTGAACAACTGACAAAACGAAAGTTCGTTCTGCCGTTAGCCCTTAACCACTTTGCCAGAACGAATGCATCCAGTGCAAACAGTCTTGCGAATAACGCTTCCGCCCTCTTTCACGCGAATCTTCTGAAGATTCGGCAAGAATTTCCGGCGGGTAATCCCCGTGGTATGTAAGCCGATACCGCCCTTGGCCTTAGCCAAACCATGACGTACAATTCGATTGCCCGTGCTAACCGTTTTATCACAAATTTCACATGCCCTACCCATCGGTCGTCTCCTTGAATTAATGAGGGGCAGATAATAGATATCTCCCCCACATGACGCAAGATAAAAATCTTAAGAAAAGAAAGTTCACCGCTTTGACTTCCCGCTGGGCACGAGATTACCAGCAGGAATGAATACCTCCATTCGAGCCGTTTCCAGTGATGTATCGGTTCGCCAATCCAAACGAAGACGTGCCGCACGGGGCACCAGTAACCGGTTGGAAGAGCTCCATGTGTTGGTCCAACCTGTATCCGCAAGCACGGACACTTCAAAAGCAGTCACATGATCTAAAAGAGTATTGCTGACAGCTGGCGAAAGGGCGTTCGAGCCCCACAAGCTCATGGTTTCACGAACCAGCCGTCCCTCTGTATCCGCATCCATGAGAATTAGATTGTATCGAATCCGAGAGACTTCCAAACTTGAAAAATCGGTCTCTGGCGCAGGAAGACTCCCGGCGGAGAAGGCGAGCGATGATATCTGGGGGGTGTTACTACCACTACTCTGGCTCTCCAGAACAAAGGCCGGAAGATTAGTGGAGGGTACTTGGGCGCACTGGACTAAATCCTGCCGCAACTGTTCCAGCGCAGAATATGCAGATTCCTGCCGACTGCTTTGCTGACGGCGTAGCGAAGCTGTTATGGTCCGATAAACCAAGGCGGCGGCAGATAAAATCAAAGCAGACACAGACAGTGCGACCAAAATCTCAACCAGCGTCATGCCAGCATGTCGCCTACCTCGGGGAGCCATCAGGCGAAAAACATCCTGACGATAAAAAATGCAAGTGCCGCGACTACCAGAACCATCAACCCGATGGTTAATATCACCCAGGGCTTCCGATTATCTTTGCGATTGCCGAACGGCGACGCCGTATGAAAATTTGGAGGGATATGAACCGGTTCTGCCATAACTTCTATCTTGGCGGTATCAGATGCCGTTCCGGAATCTACCTCAACGTCCTGACCATCAAACATCAACTCAACACTGCCTACCTGCAAAATATCCTTTGGCCGCAACCCCGTTTTTGTAACTCCGGAACCATTTAGACGCGTGCCATTGGTAGAGCCAAGATCAATCAGCGAGAATTTATTTCCATCCCTAACGATGCTACAGTGACGACCAGATATCGAGACGTCATCAATCGGAATTTGGTTCTGAGTGCTTCGACCGATGAATGTTTCATCATGCTTCAGTTCAAATTTTTTCCCTTTTACTGTACTCGACATTCCAATCAAGACGGCCATATAAATCCTTTCACCGTAAAATTGAGAAAAAATATTATGTCACGATTAGAGTCGAGATTAAAGATAATTCTGAGAAAAGAAAAACTGAACGGAACCATTAATACAACAAAAAAAGGGGCTTGGCGATGATTAGCGCCAGCCCCTCGGTAAAAAGTACTAGGCCAATTTCTTGGCTAAATCCGCGGCAGAGGCAGCATCGGGAGCATAGCCATCAGCACCGATCTCATCACAGAACGCCTGGGTTACGGGCGCCCCGCCAATCATCACTTTCACTTTACCGGCAAGGTCGGATTGCTTGAGTGCCACCACGATCTCTTTCATATTTGTCATGGTGGTGGTGAGCAGTGCCGAGGCACCAATCAATGAGGCATTGTTGGCCCGTGCTAACTCAATAAACTTAGCCGGTTCAACATTGATCCCCGCATCCACCACCTTGAAACCGCCGCCCTCAAGCATCATGCCAACCAGGTTTTTACCGATGTCATGAAGGTCGCCCTTTACCGTGCCAATCACCACCACGCCACGAGGCTCGACCTTGGCCGCCGCCAGTGCCGGCTTCAAAATCTCCATTCCGGCTTTCATCGCACGCGCCGCGATCAACACTTCCGGGACATAAACTTCGTTCTTCTTGAAACGTTCTCCGATAATACCCATACCGCCTAATAACCCTTTATTCAAAATATCCGCAGCACCGATGTTCTCGTTCAATGCCTGCTGAACCAATACTTTGACGTCATTGGCCTTGCCCTTCATCAATGATTCCTTAATCTGTTCCAAAACTGCGCTCATCATATACTCCTTTTGTTTGCTGAAGATCTATTCATTCCTTAATGGGGAACGAAAATAGCATTCCATAAGATTATCAAAATAGCTGTTTCTAGCCCTCAAATACGACGTTCTTGCTGTATATCACATTTTTAATGCTAAAACGGGCCATTCACGAATTGAATCTCCACTTGACGTAATGCCAACTAAACTGGAGATTATCAATTATTAGTGAATTATAATAAAATTCATTTCCCCGAACCGAAATAATACGAATACGCAATGATTGCCGTTATGACAAGTCTCTCCAAGCGACTTCTCAGTGAAATATCGCGTGATGTCCGCAGGGTCACAGGGATACGACCCTTTTTCATGGATCTTAATGGGTGCACGAATCGGGAGACCGATCCTATCGGCGTGCCAATTTTGAAAATCAATAAACTTCGAATCTACGCCCTTCACGAGAGTGTCAATATGGGCTGTCCATATTTTTTTGAAACCATGCCGGGACTCGGAAGTTGGGTGGTCGCACTGGAACACCGCAGGATTATCCATGGCGCCTTAATCGGGGGTGATGTGCTTTTCAAGGAAAACCAGCGACCAGAAGCGGACAGTGTCCGCCACCTGATCACCCTGGGGTTATCCCCTGCTCAAGCTCATGACTATTACGCGAGCCGCCCCATTCTCTCTCTTAGCGAACGCAACGAAGCGGCCAGCTATCTCGAGCACACCTTCTATCAGATGAGCGGATGGAAGGCGGTTCATATGAACGAAAACCGCCTCAGGAGACAGCAGCAACAACAAATCGCCGAAGCGATCGAAGATCAACAACAACGGGGTGCTCCGACAGCTTATCCCTTCGAAAAAGAGCGCATTCTGCTCTCGCATATCCGGGCAGGTGACCAGACCGGAGCCCGTCGTGTACTGAATGAGATGCTGGGCGCCATGTATCTGACCACACCCAAGCTGGTCGTACTGCGAGCCCGTGCTATTGAAATGATGGGATATCTCACCCGTGCTGCCGTGGAAGACAGCCCCGTCATGGAATCCCTTATTGAGCGCAATCACCAATGGATGGAGCGCCTGATCCGTGCCCGCGATTTTGAAGCCCTGGCACGAGTTCTCACGGACGCCCTGAATGACTTTATTGAAGGCATTTACCTTCACGGCTTTAATCGCTCCAACACCCACGTCACAAAGGCGCTTGATTTCATCGCACATAACTATATGAAGCCCATCCAACTAAAGGACATCGCGAAGGAAGTGGGCTTGAGCCCTTTTCGATTGGCTCACGTAGTCAAGGAGCATAGTGGAAAGACACTACTCCAGATTATCATTCATACGAGGGTTCAAAATGCCCTTCAACTGCTGGGAAACACTGATAAATCCTGCACAGAAATTGCCTATCAGGTGGGCTTTAATGACCAAAGCTATTTTATCAAGCACTTCAAACGATTGACCGGCGTGACCCCAGCCCGCTACCGCCGCACACGGATCATCCCCGAAACGAGCCCTCTTTAAATACACATGAATGAAAATTTTTGGCGTATATGCTTGAACTCCCTATTACACTCATGCAATTATATCGTGATTTTTTTAACGGCTAAACCTTTTGTGTTTCTAAGGAAATATTATGTCTGCTGCTATATCACTACGCGGGCCGGTTAACGTGCTCGTTGTTAACGCCGGAAGTTCATCCCTGAAATTCACCATGTTTGCCATGGATCACGAGAAAATTCTTGCCAAGGGGATTGTGGAGAGAATCGGACTCAATGAGCCCTTCTTGAAATATGAGCGCTTTGACGGCAGTTCTTTTAAGGAGCAGGCGCTCGTATCTAATCATGCTGAGGCCTTAAAACTGGTATGCGCGAAACTGGTTGAACCTGAAGTGGGGGTCTTAAACAGTCTGATGGATGTCGAGGCCATTGGACACCGTGTTGTGCATGGCGGAGAGAATTTCCATGACTCGGTCATTGTCACAAACGAAGTAAAAAACAATATTCACGAATGCGCCGCACTTGCCCCGCTTCATAATCCCCCCAATCTCGGGGGGATTGAAGCATGCCAATTGGTTTTTGAAGGGGTTCCGAATGTCGCCGTTTTCGACACCGCGTTTCATCATTCCATGCCGGCCTCGTCCTATCTCTATGCCATTCCTTATGACTATTACGAGAAGTATGGAATCCGTAAATACGGATTCCATGGCACGTCCCATAAATTTGTTTCGTATGCCACCGCCAACCTGTTAAACGCTCCCTTGGGAGAGCTTAAACTGATTACGGCGCATCTTGGAAATGGCGCAAGCATCACTGCAGTGGAACGCGGAAATGTCCTAGATACCAGCATGGGCATGACCCCGCTGAACGGGCTTGTTATGGGAACCCGATGTGGTGATATCGATCCGGCCGTAGTCCTTTACCTCGCCCGACGCGGAATGACGCCGGACGCCATCGATAAACTTTTGAATAAATGTAGCGGCCTCCTTGGCGTCTCCGGAATTGGCAGCGGAGACATGCGTGATAACATTGCGGCGGCCGAGGCCGGCAACCTCCAAGCCCAGCGCGGCATCCGAATGTTTGTTCAGCGATTAGTCTCGTATATCGGTTCCTACTTCACCCTGCTGAATGGCGCCGATGCCGTGGTTTTCACCGGGGGAATCGGAGAAAATAGTTCCTATATCCGCGAACATACAATCCGCAAACTTGAATCTCTGGGCTGCTATCTGGATCCCGAGAAAAACAACACTGCGATCGGACGTCCCGCAATTATCAGTACTCCGGAAAGCAAGCTGAAAGCCATTGTCATGCCGACCAATGAGGAATTAATGATTGCCCGGGAAACCGTCCGTTTATTATCAGTCCCCGACAACCCCATCCTCCCCTGCCCTGCCTGCATCAAATAATATCCGAAAGATCCTTTACATATGTCACTACTTGAATCACTCATTCCAAAAGCTCGCGCTGCTCACCGTACTCTTGTTCTGGCCGAAGGTCATGATCCAAGGGTCATGCAAGCGGCGGTAAAAATCACCCAACAGGGAATCGCTAAAGTCATCGTACTGGCCACTCCGGAGGAAGCTCAAATTAGCACTGCTGGCATCTCCTTTGCCGGACTCCCTGTCACACTACTGGATTATCCCCATTCCCCGGATTTCGAACGTATCGCGCAGGCGTTATTTGAAATTCGTAAACATAAGGGAATCACCATTGAGCAGGCACACTCTCTTCTGAAGGATCGCCTTTATTTCGGTGATATGATGGTTCGGATGGGGCTGGCTGACGGATTGGTTGCCGGCAGCATTGCCTCCACCCCCGACATGGTGCGCGCGGCTTTTCAGTGCGTCGGCACAGCTCCGGGTATCAAAACTGGAAGCAGCTTCTTTGCGATGGAGTTAACCAAGCCAACCCCTTCCGGCGATAAAGTCCTGCTGTACTCCGACTGCGGCGTCAATCCTGACCCCACAGCTGAGCAGTTGGTGGATATTGCCTTGGCGACCATTGCCTCTCACAAAGCACTGATAGGTGGACAAGCGCGCGTCGCCATGCTTTCGTTCTCTACACGAGGGAGCGCACAACATCCCTTGGTGGACAAAATGATCAAGGCGACAGAGTTAACCCGGAAACGCGTGGCAGAACTAGGATTAGATGCCGTCGTCGATGGCGAACTTCAGGTGGATGCCGCAATGATTCCCAACGTCGCCGCCAAAAAATGTCCGGATAGTCCCTTAAAAGGATCGGCCAATATCTTTATATTCCCTGATCTTCAAGCGGGTAACATTTCTTACAAAATAACAGAACGACTTGCCGGAGCCATTGCTTACGGGCCCATTCTTCAAGGTTTGGCAAAACCTGTAAATGATCTCTCCCGCGGGTGCAGCGCAGATGATATTGTCGGCGTTGCCGCCATTACTATCTGCCAGTCCTTATGTTAAAACCGACAATGATCAGGAGGTTATAAACCATGTTTTTCGATCCTCTGTATTTTTTATTTATCGGGCCAGGCATGGTGCTGGCTTTGATTGCCACCTTCAAAGTTAAATCCACATTTGCGCACTATTCGCAAACCATGGCCGCCTCCGGCATGACCGGAGCGGAAGCCGCACGCCAGATGCTTGCCCGGAACGGCGTAACAAATGTTAAAATTGAACGGGCCAGTGGTTTTTTAAGCGATCATTATGATCCTACCTCCCACACCCTGCGTTTGTCGGAGGGCGTTTATGACTCCACATCCCTCTCGGCCATTGGGGTGGCCTGCCATGAAGCCGGTCATGCGTTACAACATGCTTCAGCCTACGTCTGGTTGGGCCTCCGTTCTTCTTTGGTTCCAGCAACCCAGATTGGCAGTTGGGGCTCTTATATCTTCTTTCTGCTGGGTATGTTTATGCACAACCCGAAAATGATTCTAATCGGTGTCATCCTTTTCAGTATCACGGTTGTATTCTCGCTGATCACCCTGCCAGTTGAATGGGATGCCAGTGCGCGAGCCAAAAAACTCATGGTTTCATCAGGGATCGTCAGTATCCGCGAACAGGAAGACGCTGGACGGGTGCTGAATGCCGCCTTTTTGACCTACGTGGCATCAGCCATCACCGCCCTGCTCACCCTGCTCTACTATCTCTACCGTGCTGGTCTGCTCGGGGGGCGGAGAAACGACTAGGGAATTCAAGCCTATGCCTAACGTTCTTGTCCCCATCGCCAATGGCACCGAGGAAATGGAAGCGGTTATCATTATTGATATCCTACGCCGTGCCCAGTGGGGAGTCACCGTGGCGGGAATTGAACAAGGGATTTTAACGGCATCGCGCGGTGTCCGCCTGATACCAGACAAACAATGGGCCGAAATTATCCCCTCCGAGTATGATATTCTGATGATCCCTGGAGGCGGACCGGGAGTGGAGAAATTCCTTAATTTTAAGCCATTATTGGCAACCATTCTAGAATTTCATCAGGCAGGAAAATGGATCGGTGCCGTTTGCGCAGCACCCCTTACCTTGCAGGCGGCGGGAATTCTGACTGGTAGAAATGTAACCTGCCATCCGGGCGTCGCCAGCCGACTCACCGTCACGCCAAGGCTCACGGCACCTACCGTCGTTGATGGCCGTATTGTCACAAGTCATGGAGCCGGAACCACTTTTGACTTCGCACTAACCCTGGTGCGCCTCGTGGACAACGCCGCCAAGGCTCAAGCCATTTCCGAGAGCATTGGCCTCAATATTTGATTGGGGCAAACAAGTTATAGCCGCCAAGCTTCTCACGCCCGTTCAGGAATCCAAGCTCGACGAGAAAGTCTATTTCCTCCACCTTCCCCCCAGCCCGCTCGATGAGCTTTGCGGAGGCCAAGGCCGTCCCTCCAGTGGCCAGAAGGTCATCCACCAACACGACGGGCTCGCCAGGCGAAAAGGCATCGATATGGATGGCCAGCGTGGCCGAACCATATTCGAGTTCATAGCTTTCTTCATAAGTCTGATAGGGTAATTTCCCTTTTTTCCGGATCGGTACAACGCCAGCTTTCAACTTATAAGCCAAGGCGGCACCAAACAAGAAACCACGGGCGTCAATCACCGCAATTTTGCGAATACCCTTGTCTCGATGGCGTTTGGCGAACAAATCGACTGCAGCCCGAAACAGTTTCGGATCCTTAAGAACCGGCGTAATATCCTTGAACATGATTCCTGGGTGGGGAAAATCAGGCACATCGCGAATTGCAGCCTTAAGTCTTCGTACGCTCATAATAGCCTCCTCATACTCATTTGAATGACATTGAACAGGAGTTAACGTAACAAAAGCGAAACCATCAATTCAAGAATCTTCCACACCAGCCCAATGATCGCCGCCTCTACAATACGAATAACGAGTTTCAGATTTTGATCTTGCTTCAACCGGCATACCCGTATTAAATGCCTGAACTTTTCAGACGTAAAGGGATTGATCATCATGACAAATAATAATGAACCGAACCATGGGCAACCGATTGGACACGAACTAGGAGCTTCATTGGAGTCAACGGGTGCGGAATGGCGGAACTGGCTTGTTACAGGCGGGATTGCAGCCATCTTGATTCTCGCGGTGATACTCTACCGATCCAACAACGCCAATAACGAAGAGAAAGCCTCCAGGATGCTCGGGGAAGCCCGCAACAGTCAGGCACTGCAATCAATCCTCACACAGTATCCGAACACCTCAGCCACCAAATTAGCCCTGCTACAATTGGCTAAGGCTCAGTATGACAACAGCGACTTTGTAGCGGCTCAGTCCAACTATCAGGAATTCCTATCGAAATATCCCGATCACCCCATGGCTGCCATGGCTGAACTGGGAAAAATCCATTGTACCGAGGGGCTGGGCAACACAGAAGTTGCATTAACGGCCTTTACTCAATTTGCCGCCAAGCATCCCCAGCACTTTCTGATGCCCATGGCGATATTCGGAAAAGCGCGATGCCTGCAGGATTTGAAGCGTTACGTCGAGGCCCGCGCTACCTATGAGGATTTTCTGGCCAGCAATCCCAAGAGCCCGTGGCTGAACGATGTGAATGAGGCCCTGAAGCAACTTGATTCCGAGGCCCGTCGGCCAAGCATCAAACTGTAAGCAGCAGCCAGTAAGCATGACCGACTGCTCACTGCTTACTGTCTTCATCCTTCTTCCCGGTATCCGTCGGACCCGGTTTCGCGGCCTCATCACGGCCCTTCTTGAATTCGCTGAGGCTTTTCCCCAGAGAACGAGCCAAATCAGGAAGTTTGCGGGCGCCAAACAACACCACGATCACCAGGAGAATCACCAATAATTCAGGCCAACCTAAATTACGCATAATACCACCCTTTCGTAATTGGACACCCACACCTTACCTGAAAAATAAAGCGATCACCAACTACCAATCACGCGACATGGCGCGACGAGTTTCCCGATCCGCATCCTTTTTCCGCAGGGTATCCCGTTTATCCCCATCCTGCTTCCCTTTGCATAGCCCCAATTCGACCTTGGCCCAACGCTTATGGAAATACATTTTCAGAGGAACCAGCGTGTACCCGTGCTGGGCAATTTTAGTTTTCAGCTTTTCAATCTCTTTACGATTCAAAAGCAAGGTGCGGGGACGTGTCGGTTCATGATTGAACTGGTTCCCGCACTCATACGGAGCGATGTGGACATCAGTCAACACCACACGTCCTGCTGCTGTAATAGTCGCGTAGCCGCCGGTGAGGGTCACATTACCACCACGCACCGACTTGACTTCGGTTCCCAGCAGTTCGATCCCAGCCTCAATACGTTCCACAACAAAATAGTCGTGAAACGCCTTGCGATTGGTGGCGGTTTTGTCCGCCTCTTTCTTATCCTTAGCGGCCGCCATGAAACAGTTCCAGTTTAATGACTGGAAGCAGCACCCGGAGATGACGGATCAAAGAATCCGATTTCGGCGGTCAACTTACCCTCAATAATTTCACGCAGGGCAATGTCCACCTTCTCTTCATTCGGGGTCAAGGGCTTGAGATAAGGCCGCATTCCGGCATTCAACTGACGCACGCGCCTTGAGATCATATTTACCAGCAATGGCACCGACGTCATCTTCAATTTGGCTTGTTCAATAAGTTCTGCGTTCAAAATCCACCTCCATATAAAGAAAAGTAAACGGGGCGCAGTGTATGCGCCCCGTTTACACAGGTCAACCGTTTTCTATAAACGGTTTATTGATACGGGCTTAGTACATCCCTCCGCCCATATCACCCATTCCGCCACCGCCGCCGGGCATAGGAGCCGGCTTGTCGTTGCTCGGAATCTCGGTAATCATGCACTCGCTGGTCAACAACAGCCCCGAGATGCTCGCCGCGTTCTGCAACGCCATACGGGTCACCTTGGCCGGATCCAGAACGCCTTCCTTGATTAGGTCGGTATACTGGCGGGTTGCCACATTGTATCCCATCGTGCCCTTGAGCTTCTTGACTTCCTGAACGATAACGGCGCCTTCGAGGCCGGCATTATCCACAAGCTGACGCAAAGGAGCTTCGAGACAACGGCGGATGATATCCACACCGATCTTCTCGTCACCTTCCGCGGTCATCTTATCCAACGCGGGCAAGCAGCGCAGCAGAGCCACACCACCACCGGGAACCACGCCTTCTTCCACCGCCGCACGGGTTGCGTGCAGGGCGTCTTCGACGCGGGCCTTTTTCTCCTTCATCTCAGTTTCGGTCGCAGCACCAACGTTGATGACGGCCACACCACCGGCGAGCTTCGCCAGGCGTTCCTGCAGCTTCTCGCGATCGTAGTCCGAGGAGGTCTCCTCGATCTGACGCTTAAGCTGGGCAACACGGCCCTGAATGGCGGTCGATTTCCCGGCGCCTTCCACGATCGTGGTGTTTTCTTTGTCAACGGTCACGCGTTTCGCGCGGCCCAGATCTTCAACCTTGACGCTCTCCAGCTTGATGCCGAGATCTTCCGTCAGGCACTTACCACCGGTCAGAATGGCGATATCTTCCATCATGGCCTTGCGGCGGTCGCCAAAGCCAGGGGCCTTGACGGCACAGATCTGAAGCGTACCACGCAGGCGATTCACCACCAGGGTCGCCAGGGCTTCGCCCTCGATGTCCTCGGCAATGATCAGAAGCGGCTTGCCCAACTTGGCAACGCTCTGCAACAGGGGCAGCATGTCCTGGAGATTCGAGATCTTCTTCTCGTAGATCAGGATATAGGGATCATCCAAAACGGCTTCCATGGCTTCCATGTTCGTGGCGAAGTACGGGGAGATGTAGCCCTTGTCGAACTGCATACCCTCGACCACATCCAACGTGGTCTCGATGGCCTTGGCCTCTTCAACCGTGATGGTGCCATCTTTGCCGACCTTATCCATGGCTTCGGCAATGATCTCGCCGATGGCGACTTCGCCGTTAGCGGAAATCGTCGCAACCTGGGCGATCTCAACGTGTTCTTTGACCTTCTTGGCCTGCTTCGCAATGGCTTCGACAACCACGGCAACAGCCAAGTCAATCCCGCGCTTCAAGCTCATCGGATTGGCACCGGCGGTTACATTCTTCAAGCCTTCGCGATAGATGTTCTCTGCAAGCAGGGTCGCGGTCGTTGTTCCATCACCGGCGGTATCGCTGGTTTTGCTGGCAACTTCACGAACCATCTGGGCACCCATGTTTTCAAACGGGTCGGGCAGTTCAATTTCCTTCGCAACCGTCACACCGTCTTTGGTGATGGTCGGGGAACCAAACTTCTTGTCCAGAATCACATTACGACCGCACGGGCCAAGGGTAACCTTGACGGCACGGCTCAACTTCTCCACACCACGAAGCATCGCCTGGCGCGCTTCGCTGTCATACTTGAGTTGTTTGCCTTTATCAGCCATTGTTTTTTCCTTCTTTTATTGTTACTTCAGAATTATCCAAAAATTACTCAACGATGCCGAGGATATCCTCTTCGCGCATGATCTGGTATTCTTTGTCGTTGATCTTGACTTCAGTGCCGCCGTACTTGGGCATCAACACTGTGTCGCCCACCTTGACGGTGAACGGGATCAACTTTCCATCTTCATCGCGCTTGCCGGTACCGATGGCAATCACTGTTCCTTCGGTTGGTTTTTCTTTCGCACTGTCGGGAATGATAATCCCGCCCTTTTTGACTTCCAATTCCTTCTTGGGCTCAACCAGAACCCGGTCACCTAACGGCTTAATCTTCATCTATTTGGTTCTCCTTTTCTTGTTTCTACTTCTTCGCAGCGGCTAACCAGTCGCCCCGCGTATTGTCCTTACTTCTTCTTATTCTCATCCACCATTTCAAAATCGGCATCAATCACATCATCCTTGCCGCCCTTGCCTTTGGCGCCTGCATCCGCCCCCGGCTCGGCATCCCCTACCCCGCCACCAGGATGCTGTGTCTTGGCTTGTGCATACATCTCGGCGGTGAATGCCTGCATCACCGTGTTGACGCCCTCAATGGCCGCCTTGATGGCATCATTATCACTGCCCTTGAGCGCCTCTTTCAGCTTCTCCAGTTCAGCTTCCACCGGCTTCTTCTTGTCGTCCGTCATCTTGGCGCCCTGATCCTTTATCAGTTTCTCAGTCTGGTAAACCAGATTGTCGCCCATATTGCGGGTTTCGGCCGTTTCGCGATTCTTGCGATCCTCATCCGCGTGATCCTCGGCATCCTTAACCATTTCCTTGATCTCGGAATCCGTCAACCCGCTGGAGGCTGTGATCGTAATCTTCTGCTCACGCCCGGTTCCCAGATCCTTGGCGGACACATGGAGAATTCCGTTCGCATCCACATCGAAGGTCACTTCAATCTGCGGCACACCACGCGCGGCAGGAGGGATGCCATCCAGATGGAACCGGCCAATGGTCTTGTTCTGGTCCGCCATCTTGCGCTCACCTTGAAGAACGTGGATTTCCACTGACGGCTGATTATCCGAAGCCGTACTGAAAATTTCCGTCTTCTTCGTGGGCACGGTCGTATTCCGCTCAATCAACGCGGTGAACACACGGCCTAGGGTCTCAATACCCAGGGAGAGAGGCGTCACGTCGAGCAAAAGCACATCCTTGACTTCGCCCTTGAGAATACCGCCCTGAATTGAGGCGCCAACGGCCACGACTTCATCCGGGTTCACACCCTTGTGGGGTTCTTTATTATAAAGATTCTTGGCCATTTCCTGAACCTTGGGCATACGCGTCATACCGCCCACGAGGACCACTTCATCAACCGTCGAAAGACCTGAATCCTTCATGCAGTTCTTCACAGGCTGCATCGTGCGTTCAATCAAGGGGTCGACCAACTGCTCCAGCTTGGCACGGGAGAGGGTCACATTCAAATGCTTCGGACCAGAAGCATCGGCGGTGATAAAGGGAAGATTGATGTCGGTGCTCAAAGCGCTCGACAATTCGCACTTGGCCTTTTCAGCGGCCTCTTTGAGACGCTGCTTAGCCATGGGATCCTTGGTCAGGTCAATCCCCTGCTCCTTCTTGAACTCATTCGCCAGCCACGTCATGATGGTGTCATCAAAATCGTCACCCCCGAGATGAGTGTCACCATTGGTCGCCTTGACTTCGAAGACGCCTTCACCGATATCCAGAACGGAAATATCAAACGTACCGCCACCCAAATCGTAGACGGCAATTTTCTCGTCCTTCTTCTTATCAAGCCCATAGGCCAACGAGGCGGCGGTGGGCTCGTTGATGATGCGCAAAACTTCCAACCCGGCGATGCGCCCCGCATCTTTGGTCGCCTGACGCTGACTGTCGTTGAAATAAGCCGGCACCGTGATGACCGCCTGGGTGATCTTCTCGCCCAGATAGGCCTCGGCATCCGCCTTCATTTTCTGAAGGATCATCGAGGAAATTTCCGGCGGCGAATACAGATTATCACCCACTTGAACATGGGCATCACCATTCTTGGCCTTAACGACTTTGTAAGGCACCAACGAGATCTCGCGGGCGACCTCCTCAAATTTACGACCCATGAACCGCTTAATCGAATAAATGGTGCTCTGGGAGTTCGTGATCGCCTGGCGCTTTGCCGCTTGCCCGACCAACCGTTCACCCGTCTTGGTGAACGCCACAATGGAAGGCGTCGTCCGCATTCCCTCAGCGTTAGGGATCACAACAGGCTCACCACCCTCCATGACCGCCATACAAGAATTCGTCGTTCCTAAATCAATTCCTAATACCTTAGCCATAAGCCAACTCCTTCCGATATATCGCAACAAAACAGTGCGAAAAAGATTTCATATTGAATGACATGATTTTACCTAAGCAATGAGCGTGCCATCATAACGCAAGCAGCTCATAAATAGAACGATAAACATCTATCAATTAACGAGTTAAAACTTTTTCACTATCTGTTTATCATTTATTAAAGACGACATCATGGAGACATTATGTCGCTCTACGTTAATCAAAGAGACGCCAAAGGTGACGAAATGTCGCAGAAGTCAATGTCAGCAGATTACAACATTCCCATTTACGGCCATCTAGGCATGTTGCGTTACGGCAACGGGATACCCTAGCCGACGATTTTCATCCGCCATACGAGCCACTGCATTTATCAATGCCCGTCCACTTCACTTCAGCCATTTGGCCATCTTCTCCCTGACTTGACCTGAGATATGGTTTTGCTGGCATCCGCCTGCTGGATGCCACTCTCGACCTTTGCCATGAACAACAGCCGCTCCATGACGTCTTCGATCGAACTATCGTCAGGCAACTCCTGAACAGCATGAAGTACTCTATCTTTGGTTGTCATGCATAAATAGTAGCATTGAGTTTAAATTCCGCAATAATATCGATATGCCAACGTCAGCGGCCAGGATCGGAGAGTGTGCGAGCCGTATGGTGCTACCGCTGGTTGGAAGGGTATTATGACGTTTGGAACTGGAAGTTCGCCAATTCTTCTGGTGTGGCTCTGGTCGAAATGCCTAGAAACTCCACGCCCACAACGCGATCATTGGCGTCAAAATCCAATACGACACCAGGGCGAACTTCTTCAGACTCCACGATGCGTCCGTCATCCAGCCGGAAGTAGAGGGCATCACTGTCTTTGTCGATTTTAATTCTCATTGTATTCTCCTCAGTCGTCGGTCAAAAAAAACGGTTACACGCCGATTCGGGAACGCCACAATATTCACAACTACTCGCAACCATCTCCCATCGTTCTCTGGAATTTGCTTGATGAAATGTCGAGTCCCATCATCATGGTCTTCAACCCGATCAGGTTCATCTTCTGCTCGCTGTGCCCAAGCCCGCAAAATGTTGCGCTCGCGCAGCATGTCCCCGAAATGATTCGTTTCATCCATATCGTTATATTACCAAGGGTTCTGGTTGGCGTCATTCATCATTTTCGCGAACGTTCACAATCTGGCTGAGGAGCGGAGCGACGATAGCCAGAATTGTGTGGTTCGCATTTTATGGATTCATCAATCAGGCAATTTTCAATGTCAACCGTTTGCCAATAGCCTCGGCGAATTTCTCCAGAGTGGATAACCTGATGTCCTCCGCGTGATTCTCAATCCTGGAGATGGCCGATTTCTTTGTGCTCAGGCGTGTGGCGACCTCATCCTGCGTGAGCCCCGCTTTTTCGCGTGCCGTACGAAGGACGAGTCCGATCTTAAACTGTTCGTACCCGGTTTCAAATCCAGCCGCAAAAGCGGGGGACCGCTTTTTCCGTTTCTCAATGTATTTCTCTAGATCATCCATGGCTTTACCTCCGTCTTATGTGATCGGCTTTACGTTCCTCCGCCAGCCGAATCTCGGCGGGCGGTGGTTGACCAATTTCTTGAAATAGTTGGCCGGCACACGATCCAAATCCCGAACCACGCGCAGCACCCAGGCAATCTTTTGGACAGTTTTGTCCGGCAGATCGTCAAGGTGCTCTTGAACGGGACAACGCCCTGTTGAAGTGGTGTAGAACTTGATTTCTCTTATAAGCAGAAGTTACCATATATGTGAACATGATCAATCATCTTTTTGATGACTTTTGCGAAACGAATACGGAACTTTAATTGCAATAAATCAAACAATGCAATCGGCTTAAGATGAAATGAATAATTTGAAAAGAATATTTCACGCGGAACCGCGAAGGCGCAAAAGGGATTTTTTAAAAAAGCTTTCTTTTCGCGGACTTCGCGGCTTCGCATGATGAAATCTAATTCGGCATGAATTAAGGAAAATGACAGGCATAAGGGCCAGATTGTCTGCAGGGATGGGGCAGAATCTACTGATTATTGCCCTGCCTCCCATCGGGCAAAGAACCCGGTTGGCAGCACCCGTTTACAGGCCGGATTTTTCATGACCATCGTTCCGGCATCGATCTTGCCGCCGAATCGATCAAGCCATGGAACCAGCAGATTCTTCATCAACGGCGGGGAAAATCCCAATGTATGGCAGGTGAACAGGACGAAACGCGGACGATCCGACATCAGGGGCAGAAGGAGATCAAGTAAAGGCATCAGGTGTTCTTCCAGAATCCATTTCTCGCCCCCAGGCCCTTTTCCATAACTCGGAGGATCAAAAATAATGGCGTCATATTTCCTCTCTCGCCGCCCTTCCCTCGCCACAAACTTTGTCACATCATCAGTTATCCACCGGATAGGAGCAGCCTTGAGCCCGCTGGCATCGGCATTCCGCCTCGCCCAGTCATTGATATCCTGGACCGCATCCACATGGCACACCTCTGCCCCGGCCCGCGCCGCCTGAAGCGTCATCGCACCGGTATAAGCAAACAGATGAAGTACCCGGCACTGTGAGGGATCCGTCTTGACCTGCTCTGCCACCC